>QWCI01000884.1_pt1 | contig 12128 bp, 12 predicted proteins | sample 1972541 | NCBI WGS metagenome assembly QWCI01 (sample SAMN09866712, study PRJNA288562) | Human oral metagenome isolate term3_saliva, whole genome shotgun sequencing... | isolation source: mouth | host: Homo sapiens | place: USA: California | reverse complement strand
ACCTGCGCCTTGTTTTTTCTTAGGCGGGTCGGCATCCAATACCCATGCGCCGTCCTCTTTCAGTGTCAGCACGGTTTCGGTGGGTTGACCGCGACCGCCGGTGAAGGTTCTCGCCATCAGGAAATACACCGCGTCGATGCCGTCCGGTTCGCTCAATACGTTGATGCGCTGGCCGGGCTGCCACAAGGTGCCGTCGTCAGTGCGGTGGCCTTGTACGGTGGCGGTAATTGTTAAGCCTTCCAGCCTGCTGTCGGCCAGCCGCTTTTTCGCCTTGCGCTGCGCTTGAGCCTGACTGTCGATGTCCGGCTCGGTTACGATTAAGGGGCGGTGCAGTTTGACGGATTCGTCTTTGGCGGTGGCTTTAATGTTGTTTTTGCCGCTGTGGCTTTGCGCCAATACGGTGACTTCGCTGTACCGAGCCGCCATATCGCGGTTTACTTCCAGCCGCTTGATGTTGTTGTTTTGGCCGTTGGTCCGTAAAACCAGTTCGGCCACCGGTGCGGCGGTGTAATCGGGGCCGCCGATTACCAGCGTACCGTCCGGCTCCAGCCACGGCCACAAACCGTTTGCCTCGGCATATTCCAGCAGGGCATCCCACGCGCGGCTGCCCGGCTCGATCTGCACTTTGTGGGTTTTGTCGGTTTTGGCGGCATCAATGCGGATTTTGGCCAAACCCAAAGGCTTGACGATTTTTTCGATGATTTGGTTTAAATCCATATCTTGCGCGTTAAACAGCGGGGCGGAGCAGTCCAATAGCACGCCCGCATCGTCGCGACCTTGTATGGTTAAGGTTTTGCCGCCTTTTTCGGTAACGGTCTGCACGCGGTCTATGCGGCCGCTCAATACCGTATCGCCGCCCACACGCACTTCAACCTTGTCACCCGCCCGCACCGCATCGGGTTTGGCATCGACGGGGCGGCCGAGCGTGACTGAAAAGTCATCGGCGGGGGTGAGCAGGTCGGAAACGATGTCGTAATTCGTCCATTGGCCGTGTGTTTTACCGTTAATCAGCAGAGTAACGGTGTTATCGGGCGTAGGCATTCAGTACCGTGCCTTTCTCAATAAAATTCGGGTGGCGGATTTGCGGATTCAGGCGCAAGAGTTCGCCAAAGCGGCTGTAGTCACCGTACCACTCAAAGGCCAGCAGGTGCAGGCCGATATCGCGGGTTACGGTTTTCTGTACCAACGGCGGCCTCATATTGATGACCGCAAACGCCTGTTTTTGCAGTTTATGCGCCGTATTGCGCAGACTTTCGGTAAGCACGACGGCAGTTTCCAGATAAGGGGTTTGCGGCAGCAGCCCGGCCGCTTCGATGCGTTGGTACACATCATCGGCACTGTCTGCCGGTGTTTGATACAGCCGCAGCAGGCAATAGGCCAGTTTGTCGGCTTTGGTTTCATCCGCCAGCATCATGGCCGAGATACGCTGGGCGGCCAAAGCACGCTGCAAGGCGGCACGGGTATCGGCCAGCAGACGTGAGATTTCCACAGGTGTCAAAGTTGGCTCGTTCAGTTGTACGGCTAAAATATCGGCGGCTTGTTCGACCAGCGCACACGCGCCCACGGTGGCGGTAAGCGCGGTAAAGGTAGCCACATCTTCGGGCTTGGCGCGTTGGATTAAATCTACCGCCGCCACACTGCCTTCGGTTCCGCGGCTGACCTGCCACGGCGTAGCGGCTGCTTTAGATACGCCGCCCACCATATCGCGCCAGCCGTCCAGCCTGCTTTTACCGACATTGTGCATATTGGCCAGCGCACCAAACACAGATTTCAGCTCCGCCACCAATACGCGCGGGCTGTTCAGCAGGTTCAGGCCGCCGGTGAAGATGCCGTTTACCTGCCCATACAATACGCCCACCACCATTAATACCGTGGCATGAAAAGCATTCCAGCGGCTTTGCGCTTTCTGAATTTTGTTTAAGGCCGTCTGAAACACCTCGAAGCCCTGCCATGCGGCCAAGTCGGCAAGGAAATCCACTTCGTCGGCCAAGGCTGTCGGCAAGTCGCGGTCAAAAAACGGCGCGGCTTTGACACTTTGCTTAAAGGTCATCCGCACGGTGCAGTAGTCGGGATTTTCTTCGTTGTGCGCGACCTCGAAATCCGCCACCACGCAATCGGGCACGCTGCCGTAAATCGGGTGGATCAATTCGCCCGCGCCCGTTTCGCGCAATACGTTCAGCAGGTTTTGCAGGCGGCCTTCGTAATCTTCACCCCACAATACGGCGGTCAAAGCCATATCCATCGCAGATACGCCCGTATCTTCGATGTCCGCGCCCTGTACGAACGGGTATTCGTGTTCCGCCAGCGCGTGGGTGCCGCGCAGTGTGTCGTCGATGACGTCAAAGGTAACGCCCTTGAAGCTCGCATCCAGTAAAGTGTCTTTCCAAGCCATTAATTTTTCCTACTGTTGCGTTCTACCGCCTGATTCACATAGGCCATAATGTTGCCGTTTTGCACGGTAACGGTAATCGGAATCGGCTTGCCTGCCGCCGCCTGCATTTGCGCGGCAGCAGCCGTCATCTGTGCCGCCGCGCCGGTAATCTGCGCTGTTGCCGCCTGATTCTCTGCCGCCGCCTGCACATACTGCTGGCTTGCCTGCTGGTTGGTTTGTGCCGATTGGTTAAGCTGCGCCATACTCTCTTTTAAAACAGGACTATCGAGCGGGGCATTATTGCCGCCCAGTTCTTCACGTTTGCGCAGATATTCGGCCTTCGCCCCCGCTGAAAAATCAGGCAGGATACTTTCCAGCCAAGACGATAATTTAGCAAACGGTTTTGACCATTCCGCATATTTGTCGCGCTGCCCCGCCAAATGGGTTGCCCCGCCCATTACGGCCAACGGTGCCGCACCGAGCGCGACAGGGCCTAGCGAGGAGGCCGAGGGCATCAGACGGCCGGCCTGTAAGGCTCTGCTGCTTCCGCCGAACAGTTTGGAAAGCAGGCCGCCGCCCCCAAACATAGAGCTTGTGCCGGCCGCAGCCGATGCGGCCGCCGCGCCGTATCCTACCTGCGTGGCGGTTTGCGCCTGTTCGGGATGCCCGCGCATCCATTGTGCGGCCGACTGCATCCAGCCGCCGATGCGGTCGCTGAATTTTTCAAATGCGCCGTATTCGGCTTCTGATTTGGCGAGGGAGAATTGGGATTTTTTAAACCCCGAACCTTCGGCGACGAATCCGTATGCACCGTCCACCGCACCCGCCGCATTTGTCTGGCCTGCTTGCAGGCGGGTGAGTTCCTGTTTGTTGTTGACCAATGCCAGCAATGCCATCAATGCCTGACGGTCGGAAACCAGCTTCCCGATGGCAGTGCCGTCTACCAAGGCCTTTTGGTTTTCCAGCAAAGCCAGCTTGGCTTCGTCGCCTTGCGCGGCATTAATCTGTTTCATCAGAGCGGCGGACTTCTCATCCTTGGCCGTAATTTCTCCGACAATGTCCACCAGCGCATCAAGCGAGTTCATGCCTGCTGCCTGCCGTTTGTTCATGCTGGCGGTGAAATCGAAACCTTCTTTGCCGTTGATGGTAATTTTTTTGGCTTTGGTCACAATATCCTGACTGTTGATTTTTGCCAGCAGGTTGACTAGGTTGTTGCCGGCTTCATCGGTATTGCCCGCGGTCATAAACGACAATTGGTTGGCATTGAGCAGGCTGGAAAAATTATCCAGCGTCGCGCCCATACCGGCGTTTTTCATTGCAGCCAACTGCTGCGGCAGCCAGCGCGACATGTCTTTCAATTCAAAACCGCCATCCGCGCCCGATTGCAACGCACGGTCAAGCAGCGACGGAATATCCGCCTCTTTAAACCCCGCCTGCAACGCCTTGGTTACGATGTTGGCGATATCGTTTCCTTCCGTATTGGCGGCGGTGGCGGTTTTCATAACGGTCGGCAGCAGTTTTTTCACGGCTTCGTCGCTCATCGCTCCGCTGGCCACCATTGTATTCATGGCTTCCAAAGCGGCATCACGCGTCGTTCCGCCGACATAGGCGGCATCCATGACCGATTTCTTGATTTCCGCCATACCTGCGCGCTTCTCGGCCATGCTCTTGCCTGCATACATGGTATTGGCGGCATGACGCAATGATGTGTCAAAGTCCATCGTCCGGTTGACCGGCTGCGCCAATACATAAGCTCCTGCCGCCGCACCCGCCGCCACGCCGGCCACACCGCGCCCGATTGTCCGGACTCCCGAACCTATACGTTGCAAACGGCTTGCACCGCCGTTGATTTCGGCAGTCAGCTCGCGTACGCGGCTGCGCGTTACCTGTGCAGCCCTCGCCAGTTCGCGTTGCGAAGCCATGCCGCTTTTGGCCAAACGGTTGTAAGCCGCCTGCGTTTGTTGGATTTCACGGCGGATTTGGTGTTCTGTACGGATGCCCAAACGGGCGGTAGCACTGTACATCTCTTGATGTTTCAGCTTGACCGCTGCGGCTTTCTGCAACTGCCGGCTGCCTGTTTTTTCCGCTTCCACCGCCAAACGGCGGAGGCCGGGCGTGGCGTTGTCCTTAAACTTAGCAACCAGTTCTACACTATGCTGGCTCATTTTTTCTTACGCTTGCTGATAAAGGTTTGGGTCTGACCGCCCGTGGCGGCGGATGGTTTGACGTTCGCAGGAATAAACCACGGCATCACTACCGGAGCGGCGCGGCCGCGCTCGATTAAGTCGGCCTGTTTTAACCAGCCTTCCAGTTCGGGTTGGGTCATGCCGTCGATTTGGGCGGGCGTGATGCCGTATCGGCCGAGTTTTAAGACGGCGTATCGGTAACGGTCGGCGCGGGGTGCGGGCAAAGCCGCTTTTTTTGCAGCAGCTCTTGCGCCCAGTACAGCGCGTCAAAGTCAGCAGCAGCCATCTCATCAAGCAGCAAATCAGGTGTCAAAGATTCGGCTGTTAAGCCACCCAATTTATCCAGTGATGCGGCATAGGCGGCAACCAGCCGCGGCTGGCCTTCAAGTTGCGGATCAATCGCCATGTCCTCGCGCACGGTTAAAAGGTGCATGGAAAAATCATGGTGCATTTCGCCGTCAATCACACCGATGCCGTATTTCAGACGGCCGGCAACGGTTTTCAGGTCGGGAGAAACGCGTAATTCGTAATCTTCGATGGCGCGGGTGAGTTCGGGGGAAAATTCAGACATAAAAAAGCCCTTAAACGTTGGTTAAACCTTGTATAAATCAAGGCTTGATTGTCGCTTAAGGGCGGTCATTCAGTGGATGGATGTGGGTCAGTGAACCATCTATCTACAAAGGTGGTTGCTCAATGACCCCAAAGGAAGTCAAATTAAACAAGTCGGCACTGGTTCGAGTGCAATGTATATCACCTACACACTGAACATAGGTCTTGTGGCTTGCTTTGTGTGCATCAATCGCTTGTTCGTAGTCATCACCGGAAAGTATAAAAGATACTTTCTTCGGTTTTTCTTGTACAAACGTATTGATGGTAACCTTACCGCTATTGCTATCAGGCTCTTTTTTTAAGGCAACAATTTGACCAATATAGTGCCCACCTTTAATCACAAAGTCACGACCGGTTAAATAGTTGTAAGCTTTCTGTACAGGCTCAATATCTTGAGCGGAAAAATAAACGATCCTTTCAGATTTTGGGTGTCTAGTATTTTCTCCAGCTAATTTTATCTCTACATCACGCTCTTTATTTGTCCCACTCATTTGAACAATAGCATGGCAGATTCCTGCATCGGCACCATCTGCAGATGCTTGGGCAAATTCTAAAATATTATCTTCCTTTTTATATTTCTCAACGGATGCTTTTAAAGCACTTAAGGCTTTATAAATGGCATCATTTATCATTTTTCCGGTAGGTACAGGTGCTAAATCTAGTTGTTTTGTATCGTGAATGGTCTTTGGGGTAATAATGTTAATCGCGTAACTACCAATTTGTGTCTGCCCCAACAAAACGGATTCCATAAATTCGTTAATCCTTTGTTTTTTGCTAATGCCTTTTTTTGCACCAATGAATATTTTCGAGGCAGCCGATTTAATCATGGATTCCGCACTTTGAAACAAAGTTGCACCATCATTCAGTGGGATTGTTCCATTCTCAACATCATCACCAATTACTCGAATACTAATAGTATCCTGTTGGTGTATGTCTGTTAAAATTTCAGCGCACGAACGATTCTCGGCTGTGGCCAAATCACCAATTACCCTTGCCATCGCCAGCTTATAATCTGCCAGCTCTGTATCTTTAGGCACTCTTAACGTGATGGCCTCAACATTTGGATGTTTCCATACGGTAATAGGTAAATCTACTTTGGCATCTAAATGATGCCATTTTCGCTGCTCAAGATAACTGGTGAGCATGGGCAAAGTAATACTGTCAACATTGTACATATACTTTTCCTTCTGCTGCGGCGTACATTATTTTATTAAGTGCCTCGGGGGTTAATACTTGATTTGAGGGTATTTCAATCCTTACTTTACTTTTATTGGTGGTAGGTGGTTGGCTTTTTAACGATATCCAGTAACATCTGTTGTGCAATGAAATGAAATCACGAGTAGATCTGCACCAACCCGTATAATCTTTAGGAATGTCCAGAATAAACAGATACCGTTCACAAGAATATCGATCGATTAGCTGGTTATAATTTTTGACTTCCAAGTCATAGGCCAATCTACCATTTTTCAGAGTTTTTAACCCTGAAGTGGCTTTCATCTGAATATCTATGCGCGGATTACCAAAAATAAAATTATCATTACTTAAAGCACATGTTCCGCTGATTTCCATGTCCACTCCATCATAATCAGGGTCTGGCTTACTGATTCTCCAGCCATTTACAGCGGCTAATGCATGAATAAATGCCGTCTGAAATTGCTCCATACGCACAGTATGCTGCATTTTGCTTCCTTGCATTGCGTCCCCTTCTTCTCCTGCAATGTTAAATCATATTAAATTAAGTTGCGATTTTAACCAAACTCCTACTGGTTTTAAACGGATAAAGTGTAATTTATCTTGTACTATATGAAAAACCCTGCACTAGGCAGGGTCCAACCTGTTGTTTTTCGTTACTCGATCACTTTACGGGTTGCAAAACCGGTCACATCCACCACCAGCTCATTATCTACGGTATAGCTGTCACCCGCTTCGGTGGCGCAGAAGCCGAGGTACGATGTCGGGCGCGCGCCTTCCACGTCGGGAACTAGGCTGATTTTGGCGTCGTCGATCTTTGCCCAGTCCACCGCCGTGCCGTCGGTCGGCACCACGGCGGTAAAGGTAATGTCGTATTGGCCGACGCCGCGGGTAAAGCCTTTGACGCGGCGGGTGCGGTTCATGGTTTTTACGGGCTTTTTGCCGGTGTTGTCTTTCACGTCGATTTTGGTTACTTCGACTTCGTTCGCGCCCAGATAGAGGATGACGCTGCCAACGTATTCGGTACTCATGTTTCAGCCTTTCTTACAAATATAAATCTACAACCATACCTACTACATGCAGGCCGTTGACGACATCGCTGGGAATGCGGCAGTTCAACATGCCGGTGTTTTGCAGGTCGCGTTCCACAATCAGTTTCGGCAGGTTTTCTTCCACGCGCTCCAAAATTTCCAGCTCTTCGCAGCGCATCAATACGTCAATCAGTTCGCTGCGCACGCGCGGCGGGGTGCGGTCGCTCAATTTGTCGCGCGGGAATCTTAGGGCGATGCGGTCGACGCAGGCGCGGCTTACATAAATCAGGGTGCGCACGGTGGTTACGTCCAGCAGGCTTTCGTCTGCCGTGCCGTTGGCGGTTTTGGTGTAGGTGGTGATGGCGCGCACGATTTGCGCCTGCGTACCGGCCGGACTGGTTTCAATCGGGGTAACACCGTTATAAAGGGCGTTTTCCTGCTCGGTGCGCATGGTTTTGTCTTTGCTTTCGCACACGCCGATGCTGTTTAATGCCAGCGTGTTCAACGGGCGGGCGGGGTCTTCTTCGCTCGCCATCACAGCGGCAAAGGCGGCGGCCAGCTCGCAAGGCAGGCTGGGGGTGCCGCGATACCACGCGCTGACGATATGGCCGTGGTTCAGACGGCCTGCCAAGGTGGTGGCTTGCGCCAGCGTACCGGTTTGGCCGTATACGCAGATTGCCCAGCGTTTTTCCATCGGGCTGGCTACGGTATCCAAATGGGCACGCAGTTTCAGCAGGTTGGTTTCGTCGTTGATACCGCAGGCGATGATGTGGTGGCCTTCGGCGACTACGGCATTGAGCGCGGCGGCAATATCGGGGTTGGCATCGCCGCCCGTCATGGCGGTAACGGCGGCGGTAATGCCTTCGGCGGTATTGCTGGTTTTGATGCGGATGGCGTTGCCGGCCGTACCTTTGTTTTTGGCGGTAAGCGTCACCACTGCTTCGGCAACGGTGGCGGTAACCGGCAAATCGGGCACGGCATCGATGGCGGCTTTGACGGCGGCGGCAACGGTGGCTGCGGTGTCTTCGGCGCCGATGCCGATGGTTAAAGTGTCGGCATTGGCAATGCTCACACGCAACACGCCTTGGGTATTGGCAGTACCGCTTAAGGTGATTTTACCGTCGGCGGCCACTCCGGCCTTGTTGTCGGCTACGGTAATCAGGCTTAAATCGGCATAGGCATAGGCTTTAATCGCGGCGGTAACCATCAGGTGCGCCATGCTGCCTGCGCCGTATTTGGCGGCCGCATCGGCGGCGGAAAACACGTTCTCCAGCTCGGTAAGCTCACCCAAAGCGGGATTGTTGTGTTGCGCCACAATCAACACGCGCTGTTTGTTGGTGGGCAGGTTGCGCACGGCCAGCTTGGTGTTCCACTCGGCGTACACGCCCGGCTTGCGGGTGCTGGCGGGGATTTTTTCGAAATTGATGTTTGCGGATGCCATTATTTGCTGCCTTTCGCGGGTTGGGTGTTTTCGGTTACGACCACAAGGTCGCCGTATTCGATACAGCGGCGGTAATAGGCGGCATCGGGTACGGTAACGGTTTCTTGGTCGGTAATGTATTCATGTGGTTTACCGGCCAGCGGCACTTGCAGGCCGTCGGCGGCGCGTACTTTAATGGTTTCGTTCATGGTTTCACCTTGGTTTCAACGGTGGCCGCCATATCGGCGGGTTGGTCGGGGGTTTTCGGCGGGATACGCAATTCAAGGTTCACGCCTTTAAAGTCGGGATGTTCGGGTTCGGTGCGGCCTTGGTATTCGGATACGTCGGCATATACTTTCGCATGTTGGCCGTCTGAAACCGCAGGCCGCGGCCAATCGCCGTCTTGCAGCGCGTCTTCAAACCAATACGTTTCAAATTCCAGCACAAACACACTGACGGCGTCTTGCTCCATTTGGCGGCTGAACAGGCTTTTGGCCGCCCCCGGTTGCAGACGGCCTATCTGTAAGCCCAGCGATTGATTGGTCAGCAGGTGGCGGACGATCTGCATCAGGCGGTAGGTGCCGACATCATGGCGGTGCAGGCCGCCGAAACGGCTGTCTGCTTCACTGCCGCTGGCACGGTCTCCCACCAATACCGTGAATTGGCCAATTGCTTTAAAACGGCTGCCGCGCGTATCGTGGCGGACGGTGTCTTTGATGCCGGCAAACATGACCCACACGGCGGGGAACTGGTTGACCACCTGCGCCAAACCTTCGCCGTCAAACTCCCCGCCGTAAGTAAAGACACCCGTTACCATTTGGCCGAGGCCGTCTGAAAGCCGTTGCCTGATGGCTTGTTCAATAGACGCTATCACGGCCGAACACCTTTTCCTGTGTGGTAAACATCACGCCGTTGCCTTGTACGGCGGGCTTTTCGCCTGCGGGTTCGGTAACGCCCAAGCCGACTTTCCCCGCCGCCACCAGTTGCAGGAACTTCACTGCCGCTTCATAGCGGTGCACGATGTCTTCGGTGAGCTGCCGTTTGCGGTGCACAGGCGGTACACCGCAATATCGCAGCAATACACGGTTAAAATGCGCAGAGGCTTGGGCAGCGGCAAGGTATAGCGGTTCATCAGATAGCCGTCGATTTCGGCGGCGGCATCATCCAAAGCCTGCTGTGCGACGGTTTCGTCCACCGCGCCCTTGCGGGACAAGTCGGTCAGACCGGTGATGGTGGCTTCGCCGAAACGCGCCACCAAATCGGCAACGGCAGCGTAGCTCATGATGCATCCGTCGGCAGGGCTTCGCGCGCTTCAACCATACGGTCGCCAATCAGACGCTCAAAGTCGGCGGGTTCGAAGTCGGCACGGTGCACAAACGTCCAGTGCGGCTGTACATGGTAGCCGGCGCGGAAAAACGCATGGCCGTGTTTGCTCTTAATCGCCACCACTTCGGCATCTGTGGCGGGTGCTCCGCTGCCGGTATAAAAGGCGGCTTCCGCTTCAGGTGTCAAAGTTTCGCCGTCTGAAATGCCGCCGGGTGCAAGGCCGGCTTCAAGCAGTCTTTCCAATTTGGCATTGCGCTCTTGCTCGGCGGCCAACTCTGCCTGTGCTACCTGAATTTCGGCATTGGCTTTGTCTAATTCGACTCTCAAGGCTTCAATCTCGGCCTGTAAGGCAGCGGTTACGGTTACCTCTTCCGGTTTGACATCAACGGTCGCGCCAACTTCCTGTCCGGTTTTTTCTTTTGCCATTTTCTATCCCTTCCGGCGGGCGGTGCCCGCCTGTTCGTTACAGCAACCAAGGCGATACGATGACTTTCGCCTTGCCTTTGTTCGGGTTGTACGCGCCGTTGGCCAGGCGGTCGCCTTCCACCAGCTCTTTGGCCGCGTTTTCCAAAGCAGGCGGTACCAGCAGCACATTCGGGCGGATGGCCAGCGGTCGGCCGCCGTCGCCTTTCAGGCTCACCATCGCGTTGTAGGCTTTCTCGAAACCGTCAGCGTCCAGTTTCTCTTGCGATTTCGCCGCCATCTGCCAGAAGCCCAAGCCCACGTTGCAACGGCCGTCCACGCCGTAGCGGTATTCGTTGCGCATGAATACGCCTTCGTCGGTATCGACGGTCATGGCGGTAAACTGCTTCGCTTTACGCTCTTGGTAAATCAACGGTTTCAGGGCGCGGGTAGTGTCCAGCAGATACCAAGCCGCTTCGCTGCCGGCGAAAATATTGGATACGGTACTGGCTTGACCGGTGCCGTCCACTTTTTCATACACAGGATGGTCGGTATCAAAGAAGTTCTGACCGTCGTAACACAACGTGGCGTGTGCGTTTTTCAGCAAGGCAAACACCAATTCGTCGGGATGTACCGCCGAAGCACGGCCCATCTCGGTCATCATCGGCGCGTAAATGCCGACGTTGTCGTCTTCGATGTCGTTGCGGTTGACTTTGACCGAGCTTTCAAAATGCTTGTTGGTGATGGCATAGCCGTGCGCCTTCATATCTTGGAATACGCGGTCGCCCACCCATTCGCGGAAAGCGGGCCATTGGCCGAGCCAGCCGTAAGTATTGGACGCAGTGGAAGACGGAATGACGGTGGCGATTTCCTTGTATTGGCTTTCCGCCATTTTCAGGCCGTCTTGAAAATTCTTTTTAAAGCCGGTGAACAGGGCTTTTAAGGTGTCTGGTGTGATAATCATGTTGTCTTTTCCTTTATCGGATTACTTGGCCTTCGCATAATCTTCGGCAGAGATGCCCAATTGCGCGGCGACGGCTGCTTCTTCGGCGGTCAGCGCGGACGTACCGTCTGCGCCGCCTTTGCCGCCGGTCTGCGTTTTGCTCAAAGCGGCCAGTGCCAAGCTGCCGTCAATCAGGGCTTTAAACGCTTCAGGGTCTTTGGCGGCCAGTTGGCGCGCCGATGCTTCTTGATGCGGCAACAGGCGGCCGTCTGAAAGCGCGGCACGGATCAGGCCGTCTGAAGTGCTGCCCACTTCCATTGCAATCACTTTCTTGCTCAACGCGGCCACTTGCGCTTTGAGTTCGGCCACTTCGCCGTCGTCGGCATTGCCGCCTTGCGGTTTGTCTTCGGGTTTGCCGGCAGTGCCTTTATCGCCTTCGCCACCTTGCGGTTCTTCTTTGGGTGCGGCCAGTGCTTCGGCGAGCGTTTTACCGCCCAGCTTTTCCTGTGCTTCGGCCAAAGCCGCTTCGATGGCTTTGTCGTCGGCATCCGCCGCCAAGCCCAAGAGCTTGATTAAAGCTTCCTTGTTCATACTTGTTTCCTGTTTGGGGTTGATAGAGTTTTGGCGGCTCAATGCAGCCAGAGCCATG
>QWCI01000882.1_pt1 | contig 12141 bp, 10 predicted proteins | sample 1972541 | NCBI WGS metagenome assembly QWCI01 (sample SAMN09866712, study PRJNA288562) | Human oral metagenome isolate term3_saliva, whole genome shotgun sequencing... | isolation source: mouth | host: Homo sapiens | place: USA: California | reverse complement strand
AAAAAGATCAAGCTATAAACCACATAAAGATAGACAAACGTTTATTTCTTTTAAAGAAAATAATGAAACTCCTTTTTATCCAGCCTATACTCTTGGAGATCCTATTCCACCAAATATAAATCCAAAATTTGTTACTTTTAAAATTTATAGACATACAGAGGATTGGACATCTCATTATAATGTAAGATTAGAAAAAAAGGATTATGAAACAAATAAGCCATTGCAAGGGGCTAATTTCTCATTATATGAAAGATTCGATGATAAAGAGGAAATTAACCAAGAGAATGATGGAAATAAGGAATTGTATCTTGGTATTAAAGAAACTGAAAATAAACAATGGCAAAGCGGATATTTAAGTTCTCCTGTTGTCTGGGATAATTTTAGAAAGGTTTTGAATACAGTAACCGATAATAAAGGAATAATTGATAAAACAATAGAAAAAAAATATCATTATGAAAAAACATTTTGTAATGGTCATCCAGCCCCAAAATTTGAAAAAGTTCCAGAACCAGAATATGAAGAAGATGAAAATGGAAATCAAAAAGCAGAACCAAGTAATCAAGATGAAATAGATGAAGCAAAAGAAATAAATAAACAGTTAGCAAAGAAATGGGAATGGTGCAAAGCTCTTCCTCCCCTCCTTGCGTATTCCCCAGTGCTATGCTAGGATATTCAGTTATAAGAGGAGATGAAGACTATGATGATTTCAACCAAGGGGCGCTATGCCTTAAGCACTTTAATCGATATTGCAAAAAATCAGGATGAGAACAGTCCTGTTTCCATAAAGGAAATGGCGGAGCGGCAAGGCATTTCCTTGAAATATCTTGAACAAATTATTTCCCTGATGGTAAAAGGAAAGCTCTTAAAAAGCGTGCGTGGAGCAAAGGGAGGCTATCTTCTCTCTCGAGACGCCAAGGATATTCTGGTGGGAGAAATTTTAAATGCTGCAGAGGGAACGCTCGCACCGGTAGATTGTGTCAGAGACGGTGTAAGCTGTGAAAAATCTGCATCCTGCCCTACCTTTCCTCTCTATAAAGAAATAGAAGACGCCATTTATTCCGTGGTAAATCGCTATACACTCTGGGATCTTGTGAAAGGGGATAAGGCTTAAAATCCCTGTGCTTTCCTTAGCTTTTATGTTATATTGAATGTCGAGTCTTTCTTTCCGTGTATACTGCATTTTTCTATGAATGAGTACTGTTGCAATTTAGCCAGTATAAACGGTTTTAGAAAGAAAGCTGAGTTTTTAAACGACACGGTAATCTATCTTAATTTTTAAAAATGGAGAGTCTATGAAGTTAATCAGTTTTGCAATTCCTTGCTACAACTCTGCTGCCTATATGGGAAAATGCATCGAAAGCATCCTCCCCGCCGGAGAAGAGGTGGAAATTCTCATTGTGGATGACGGTTCCCAGAAAGACAATACTTTAGAAATTGCAAAGGAATACGAGCAGAAATATCCTGCTATCTGTAAGGCAATTCATCAAGAAAATGGCGGTCACGGGGAAGCCGTGAATACCGGCTTGAGAAATGCGAGCGGCCTTTATTTCAAGGTCGTAGACTCCGATGACTGGTTGGATTCCGAGGTTCTTTTAGAGATTTTGGAAAAAATCAGAAACATTACTCTTTCCGGAGACAGCATTGACCTGTTCGTTGCGAACTTCGTCTACGACAAAGTAGGACAGGAAAATAAAAAAGTAATGTCCTACGGCAACGCCTTCCCGGAAGAAAAAATTTTCGGCTGGAATGAAATGAAGCGCTTTAATCTGGGGCAGTATATCCTCATGCACTCCGTAATTTACCGTACGAAACTCCTTCGGGATGCCGGTCTTGTCCTTCCGAAGCACACCTTCTATGTGGATAATCTTTTTGTTTATCTTCCGCTTCCCCATGTGAAGAAGATTTATTATTGCAACAAAAACCTCTATCACTACTATATCGGTAGAGACGATCAGTCTGTCAACGAAACCGTAATGATTGGAAGACTGGATCAGCAGTTTAGAGTCAATCGTCTGATGATAGACTCTTGTGATGTCATGAAGGTACAGCCGAAGAAGCTCCGGAACTATATGATTCTCTATTTGGAAATCATCACTACCGTCTCCTCCGTTCTTTCCATTAAGTCGGAAAACGAAGAAAATATGGAGAGAAAGAGGGAACTTTGGAACTATCTTAAGAAAGAACATTTCCCGCTATGGCTCCGTATGCGCTCAAGTTTCCTCGGTCAAGGTGTAAATCTTCCCGGGAAAATCGGAAATAAGCTGACCATTTTAGCTTATCGCTTAAGCAGAAAGTTCTATGGCTTTAACTAAGAGATGATGATAAACGAGATAACGCACGCTACGCGAGAGGTAAAAAATGAAGCTTGCCATCATCACCGGCGCATCCAGAGGCATCGGAAGAGAGACCGCAAAGACCTTTGCCAAAGAAGGGTATTCCCTGCTCTTAAACTGCGAGAAAAATATAGCCTTACTGGAAGAATTAAAGACAGAAATCGAAGGGAGTTTCCCTGAGTCTCAACTCGCGGGAAGACGAGTCTACAACGAAAAATGCACGGTAGATAAACTCTCCCCGATAGAAATCACTTTAAAAGAGGGAAGCTTTTCCTCCGCATTCTTGGAAGGCTATTTTCATGCTAAAGAAACAGAACACGTAGAAATAGACGAGCTGGTCTTAGTTATCAACCAGGGAAAGTCCATCTTGCGTCTTACGCAAGACTATAGTGCCGATGAAACCGACAGTCTCCTTCAGGCAAATCTTCTGGAACCTTTTCAACTCGTAAAGCGTATGATTCCCTATCTGCTCCGTGCGAAAAAAGGCCGGATTCTTTTCAGTTCCTCCGTCTGGGGAAATGTCGGCGCTTCCATGGAAAGCTTATATTCTCTCACAAAGGGAGGCATCAACAGCTTTGTAAAAGCACTCGGAAAAGAACTTGCGCCTTCGCACATCGCTGTAAATGCAGTCGCTTTCGGTGCGGTAGATACTGACATGAACGCCTGGCTTACAGAGAAAGAACGAAGCAGTCTGGAAGAAGAAATTCCCTACGGCAGAATGGCAACCGCAGAGGAAGCCGCTGACTTCCTGCTCCTTCTTTCCAAGGCGCCGCTCTATCTCACTGCACAGGTCATTCCCTTTGACGGAGGATGGATATAGCTTAAGCACAAAACTTTACACTCTCGTAGATTCATTCTGTAGTAATACAAAACCCTTGCGTATGTTCTCGGTTTTCTATATAATCAGGAGCAGATGCTAAACTTCAGTTAAACGAGATACCGCACGCTTTGCGAGCGATATTCGTTATGAATAAAAACTGAAGTTTATTTTTTTCAACAGGATTCCATCAGGACGTAAATTTACGTAAAAGGTGACGCCATCATGATTCATTATCAATTTTGTCAGATGTAAACATAGGACGATATTTTCTAAGCCGATATAGTGTTTTACCATGTCTTTGCCCCATCTCAAGTGGGTATCGTTCTTTTCTTGTGCGAAAGGACAGTTGATAGTGATGAAAAAATTGAATAAAGAGCTTTATAGAACCCCTTTTTCTGTTGGAAAAAAATGGTTTCTTATTTCTATGATTTCTATGGTGATTTTAAGTGCCTATAATCTGATTATTTCATGGTTGCTCCAAAAAATCATTGATTTTGCAGCCGGAGTAGATAAAACTCCCTTTTACCAGCTGGCACTTGTTTCTCTTGTTTCTTTTCTTGTATTTATTGTTTTTTACTATATTTTTCGATATGCCCATCCTAAATTTTTACAGACATTGTCTACTTCTTATAAGGACTTACTGTTTTCAAAAATTCTCCGCAATAATAGTAGAACGGTTTCAGAACTTGGAAGCGGACAATTTCTTTCAAAACTCAGCAATGATTTGAAATCCATCGAAGAGCATTATTTTGATTTTTATATTACTCTAATCGATATCGGAATCAGTTTCGTCGGAGCCATTGTCTTAATGCTTTGGTACAGCCCTGTACTTACTATGGTAGCTATTGCTTTATCCATATTGCCACTACTCGTATCCATTCCGGCATCAAAGGAAATTACAAAAACAGAAAAAAATCTTTCCAAGAAAAATGCCGAATTTATGGAATTTATGAGAGATACTCTTTCCGGCTTTTCCGTAATCAAAAGCTTTCAAGCGGAATCCGAACTGGAAAACCGTTTTCATGAGGAAAATGTAAAAATTGAAAAGGCAAAGTTTCTTCGCAGATTTGCTGAAGAAAACATCAATCTTCTTTCCACCGCGGCAAGCGTAGTGATGAGACTTGGAGTATTTCTTTTCGGTGCCTGGCTATCCTTATCAAATTCTCATGTTACCCCGGGGATTGTGCTCGTCTTCCTTCAACTGCTTACTTTTGTTATTACTCCGATAGAGAAAATACCTTCTCTACTTGCGAATCGTCAAGCAGCACGCTCTCTGATTGCACAAACTGTAGAACTTCTTTATGAGAAACCCGATGTAAAGGAAAACATTGAACTGGATTCTCTAAAATCAGCAATAGAAATTCAAAATCTTTCTTTTTCTTATGAAGATACTGTACAAGCACTTCGGAATATCTCTTTGACTTTTCATGCCGGAAAAAAATATGCCATTGTCGGCACTTCCGGTTCGGGAAAGTCCACACTATTTAAGCTATTGACCAAGTACAGCAGCGACTACAACGGTAATATTCTATTTGACGGAATAGACTTGAGAAATATTACTTATTCCTCCCTTTCAAAGAGTATTTCTGCGGTGCAGCAAAATGTGTTTGTATTTCAAGACAGTATTTATAACAATATTTGCTTGTATAAAAACATAGCGGAAAAGGAATTTGACTCTGTTATCCAAAAATCCGGACTTGCCTCCCTTATTCAGCAAAAAGGAAAAGACTTCTCTTGCGGAACAAACGGAAATAAACTCTCCGGTGGAGAAAAGCAACGTATCTCCATTGCACGGGCACTACTTAGAAATGCATCCATTTTACTCATGGATGAGGCAAGTTCCGCATTAGATGAAAAAACAGCAGACGAAATCATGCATTCCATTTTGGATATGCCCGATACCACAAGCCTTGTTATTACACATCGTTTAAATAGTACGCTACTCAAAAGATATGATGGAATCTTTGTTCTACATCACGGAAAGCTAATCGAATTTGGCTCTTTTGATGAACTTATGAGAAATAAAGGCTTGCTCTATTCTCTGGCTCTGCTTTCTCAAAGCTAAAAAATCGTTACCCCAACGCCACATCCAGTGCCATCATGACGGTAAATCCTACGGCAAAGAGCAGTACTCCCCAGTTGGAGTGCTCTCCTTCCGCGGTTTCCGGAATCAACTCCTCGACAACCACATAGATCATCGCTCCTGCCGCGAAAGAGAGAAAATAAGGCATAAGCGGAGAAAATACCGGTGCAAAAAGGAGCATAAGAACGGCTGCAACCGGCTCCACCGCTCCGGAAAGAACACCATTCACGAAAGCCTTATGTTTATTCTGTCCATTTGCGTGCAGGGGCATGGAAATAATCGCCCCTTCCGGAAAGTTTTGAATGGCAATACCGATGGAAAGCGCAAGTGCCGCACCAAGCGAGAGTCCTACATCTCCGGTAAGCATTCCGGCATACACCACTCCTACCGCCATTCCTTCCGGAATATTGTGAATCGTTACCGCAAGGAGCATCATGGTCGTACGCTGAAAAGAACTCCTCGGTCCCTCCGCCTTCTCCGCATTGAGATGAAGGTGCGGAATCAACTTATCTAAAGCAAAGAGAAAGAGCGTTCCAATCCAAAATCCAATCAGAGCCGGAAAGAAAGCAAGTCTTCCAAGGCTACTGCTCTCTTCCATTGCGGGAATCAGTAAGCTCCAGATGGATGCCGCAACCATTACTCCCGCCGCAAACCCCGTTAAGCCCTTTTCTATATCGGGAGGAATCACGGGTGTTTCTCCCCCTGTAGTCTTATTTCCTTTCAAAAAATACACGCAGGCGGAACCAAGGCTCGTGCCCACGAACGGAATCAAAATTCCCAAAGCAATATATTTACCATCCATTCTTATTCTTTCCTTTACTACTATCTTTTTTCTAATGAAGAATCAGCATTTTCTATAAGCTACTACTTTGCTATGCGCGCGACTTTTCTGTCATTTCACTGCAAACAAGAAAATCGTTATAGATTCCCCATTTGTACAAAATTAGATACAATATACAATATACATCCAGTAAACACAAGAAATTTTTTTATAGGAATGAAATAGTGGAATATAAAAAGAATTGGAATTGTGAAATCCGCAAATAAAATAGCTGATCCTTAAAAAAATGCGTATCGTGCATTTCTGCACGGTACGCATTTAGCAACAGATTTTTCAATTTTTTCGATTTTTTTGATTTTCTATTTCCTATTTCCTCCAGCCATCTCTTTTAAAACTTCAGGCGCATCTGATACCACTCTACATTCCCGTGTACCGATTCGGAAAGTCCTTCCAAAGAGAAACCGAGCCGTGCATAAAAGGGGATTTTTTCTTTCTTACAGGTAAGAACCAGCCCCTCTCTTCCCTCTTCTTTTGCCATTCGGATGAACTCTACCAACATCTTCGTAGCAATCCCTTTTCTACGATAGGATGGAATGGTATTCACCCCGAAAATCATCTGCCAGCTTCCCTTTTCATCATGCAGGGACGCATCCTCATACATCAGATCGGTCAAATTTTCTTCCTTCGTGCAGAAACCGTCCACAAAGGAAATGAGCTGATCTCCTTTATACAAAAGGAGAAAATGATTTCCGTAGAACTTTAATCTCTCCCGAAAACTTTCTTCCGTCGCCGCCTCTAAAGGCGGGAAACAGACTTTTTCCACCTTTGCCACTGCGGATAGATCCGCTAAATCCCCTCTTTTTAACTGCCAATCTTTCCCCAATGCGAAAAATTCCTCTACCATCTATATTCTTTTTCCCCTTCGCTCCCTATCCGCTCTACCAAGTTCTTTTTCTACTCTGCTTTTCAGCTCTGCCGGCTTCTGTTTTTTTCTACTCAGTTTTTCAGCTCTACCGGCTTCTGTTTTCTCCTACTCTGCCTTCCCCTGTATTCCTTTCTTCAACCAATCCTTCCCATCTACAAAACGGGACACGATAAAGGACACAACGTAGTCGCCGGCAGCATTAATCATCGTCGCCGGAGGATCAATCAGGTTTCCGATGGCAACCAGAATCGGAAAGGCCAGTTCCATATTATTCGGGAAGAAAATAGACGCAATAATATACTCTCCAATATATCCTCCTCCCGGTACACCGCTCATTCCTACAGCGGAAAGCACGGCAACGAGAACGATGGCCGGAAGATCCGAAAACTTTACCGGTGTACCTAATGCCCCCATAACAAAGACAATCTTCAGCACGCAGGAGAAACAGGAGCCATCCATGTGCATGGTCGCGCCCAAGGGAATCACAATATCTGAAACATCCTTCGATATCCCGCTTTCGGCAGCCGCTTCCATATTACTGGGAATCGTTGCCACGGAGGAACAGGTCCCAAGAGACACAATCGCAGGCTTTACGATGTGTGAAAACATGACCTTTATGCCTTCTCTTCCGGCTCCGATGAAGGCCATCAGCGGAAAAGCGGTAAAGATATAAATAAAGCAAACGGGATAATATAAAAGCAAGGCCCTTGCATAGCTCTCCGTAATTTGAGAACCATAGGTGGAAACCAGGTCTGCAAAAATGGCAAAAAAGGCTATCGGCGCATAATACGTCACCACTTGTACGAACTTCATCATGACCGTGGTCAAACTGTCCAGAAAAGCCGCTACTTTCTTTCCTTCCTCTCCTGCCAGATTAACGGAAAAACCGAAAAGAAGGGAAAAAATAATGAGGGGGAGCATGGCTTTACGGGAAAGAAGCATGGAGAAATCTTCTACGGTAAAGAAATTCATAATCATCTCCGTCATCGTAGCGTGCTCTCCCACTTTCTCTTTCGCCATACTTGCCCAGGGCGAAGTCACCGGCGGAAAAATCTGGCAGAGCAGAAAATAAACAATCGCCGCTGCCGCTCCCGTCAGCACAAAGGTTAAAACCGTAACCCCCATAATCTTTCCCGCTCTTTTTCTACTCTTGATATTCGCCATGGCAGAGGAAATCGAGGCAAAAACCATCGGTACTACAATACAGAACATCATCCGAATAAAGATGGTTCCGAGGAAGCTGATAGAATGGGCGAAATGCGGAAGAACGGCTCCCGTCACTGCACCGAGTATCATGGCCAGAAGTAAAATGATTAAGAAACGATAGTTGTTTACTACGGATTTTGCTTTCATGTCGCTCTCCCCTTATCCATTGCTATACGAACAGCTACTTTGAGTATCACTTCATTATAGCATTTCCGCCCCGCTTCCGCGAATTGATTTTTAAGGGAATTTTTCCGTTTTCTATTTCTTTTCTAAATCTAATTCCTCATTTATTCTTCTCACCTTAAACCAATAAATCGCGAAATTGAAAAGCCAAACCACAAAGAACACCATTACAAAAATCAAAAAGTAGAGTAAAAAACCGTTAAGACTGTGTTCCATCCAATAAAGAAGATAACTGATTCCCATCATCGGAATAGATACCGAGAGAAAGTATACCGCGGTTTGTTTTAAAATACTCCATCTCTCTATTTCCCATATAAAACTCATTCCGCCAAAGACACCGCCCAGTATCCCTGAGAGCATCGTTTGCAGAAGCATCGCCTTTACTTCACTTCCCGTAAAAAAAACCAGAGAAGCAGCAAAGGGATAGTACTTTCCCTCTCCAAAAAGAAGAGACAGAAAAAGAGAAATCCCAACGCTACAGGAAATCCCTATTGGAAAAGAATACAACACACGTGATACTATTTTCTTCATTTTCTACCTCCTATCTCCAGACACTGCTTAATCTTTGATACGTATCTTCTGGACACATAACTGAAGCTGCCATCAGAAAACAAAACCCCAATCGTTCCTGTAAGGGATAAATCAAAGCGCTTCACTTTTCGTAAATTCACAATTTCCGACTGCGAAATCCGTACAAAATACTTCGGATTGACCCTATCCTCCACCTCGTACAGCCGGTAATGAAGCTGATATTCCCCTTCTTCCATAACGGCATATACCTTTCCGGCGGAAGTATACACACGAATGATTTCCTCCAAAGATAAGGGAACCGCTTCTTCTTTTTGAAAACCGAGCAGTATATCCGTCGTGGAAAGAGCGATACGATCCATCAATTCCTGCACTTCCCGGGAAATCCTGTTTGTCATGATGAGTACTTTCACTTCCGAACAATGCTCATCCAGCTGCACTTCTATTTTCAATTTCCCCCTCCAATTCTTTAAACGATAAAAACGGGAAACAGCCATGGTAAAAGAATAAAACCGGCTTTTTTATGAGTATACGTAGCATACGGGTCTTTTTCTACAGAAATCCGCTATTCGGTACGCACGACTACCTATTCGGTAGTTCACGCTCAGTTTAAACAAAAAAGCTAAGCTGTGTAAAGCAACACAACTTAGCTTTTCATCTTGGGTATACCGCAAAACGCAGTACAGCTACTCTGTTATAAGACTGAATCCTTGTCAGACAAAGTGCAGCAAGGACATATGGTTAAGAGATATATCCCTTTGCCTTTAACTCGGCCTCTGACTTCTCGAGATTGGCTTCGGATACGCGGATAATCGGTCCTGTACAACCCATTCCGGATTCCGCATAGATTCCGAGTTTCCACAGGCAACGAACCGCATCATCAAGATCGGTGACTTCAATCCCGAAAAGTGCTGCAGTAACCACCTCCTTGGGAGGCTCCTTAACCTCTTCACCGCTCTCCTTCGGCTTATTTGCCTCACGAATCTCGGCAAGAATATCGTCAAGTCCGGCTCTCTTCGCCTTCTTAAACTCTTCTTTTGCCACTTCAAATACCTTGCCCTTAACAAGCTCTCCGGCAAAACGAAGTGCATTGGCCACAACGGGAGCGCCGGAAGCACGGGAGATAATCATCACGAGCTTCTCATAGTTTTCTCCGATACCGGGACCGTAGCCGAAGCCCTGTGCTTCAAAGGATCCGCCTGTAGTAAAGGAGGAAAGCATCTTGGAAAGCACATTTCCGGTTAAAGAATCGGTTACCAGGATATCCGCCGTACCGCGAAGTACATCGTTTCCTCTCATAACAGATCCGCCGTCGGAGCGGGAAGACTCCGCAAAGTGAATCGGGTAACCGTTCGCCTGAAGCTTCTTTAAAGCCTTCTCCGTCTGTCTTGCGCCGTCTACATTTAAGATACCGATAGTCGGCTCGGTGTAGCCACAGGCCTTTGCCGTAATGATACCGTAAATCGCATTTTTTACCATTCCTTCGATACGGTCCGTACTGGAAGTACCGGTAGTGTTCGCAATAAACATTTCCTTACCGATACCGGGTGTCACGGCACGTCCTACCGTGGAAACCCCGATAGGGAACGGATAATGCATGGTTACCGCGCCGTCAATCTTCTTCTCACTAAGAAGCTCGTCCATCTTGTCATGTCCTGCTTCATCATCCGGAACTTCCACGGTCTCTACCAGCTCATGCTTTAAGGAACCGATATAAACCACATCCACGCCGTCTCTTGCCGCGTCCACCGCAGCCTTCATGGAGTTTTCCTCACCATGCTCGGAACCCATACCTGTTAAAGCGATACGAGGCTTCTTCCCGAAAGAACCGGTCTCTAAGCCCTCTGCCATGGCTAAAAAGGTATCGGCAATCAGCTCTTTAATTTCCTTAGCCATTCTACCCTTCCTTTCTTATTCCTGATTTCCCAAAATGGAAGCAGCAAAATCCTTCATGGACTTCGCAATCATAGAACGAACTTCTTCCTCCGATACTGCTCCTGTTCCCTTTCCGGTATTTTTCTGGATAATGAAGGAAACACCGTCAAAAAGGTTGGTCATTCTTCCAAGGAAAAGAGAACCCTTACCGATAATCATAGCCTTGTTCATCTTTCCCGCTTCAATATCTTCCTTGGCAAATCCTACGAAAGGTACACCGGACGGAATATGTCCCTGTGTCGGAGCATAACCCACTAAGCCCTTCTCCTCAGTAAAATTAGCAAGGTCAGCCTTCTCCAGCCAGCCCTTCTTTACAGCAAGAGCGGCAATCATCTTATAGTTAGCCATCGGCACATCACCTGCACCTGCCGGCTTGGTAATGTCGGCATTCTGCATCTCCGGAGAGAACTTATCAATGTCCTTTACGGTAAGTCCTGCACGCTCCAGCGGATCAGCTACAAGAGAACCGATAACGTTCTGCGGAGCAGCTCCTGTTCCTACAGTGTGACGACCGATGATATCCAGATTGATTTCAGCGGACTTGCCGTCATTTTCAGAAACAATGATACAGAAGGAAGCAAGGCAATCCTCCAGCATCGGAAGCTCTTTCTTGACATGATCTTTTCCGTTCATGGCAAGTTTCGGTACACAACCTCCACCGATTACGGCAACAGTATGATATGCCCCGGCTTTAACCAAAGCGGCAGCCTCAATCATGGCATGAGAAGGTCCTGCACAGAAGCCTCTGGCATCGGATCCGGTTGCATTCTGGAGTCCTGCAATTTCAGCAGCAGCCTTTGCGAAGTTTCCGCCACCACGCTGATTTACGTCACCGCAGGCTTCCTCGGAACAGTCGATAACGTACTCGATTTCATTGGCATTTACGCCGGAGTGCTTTAAGGAGTGTAAAATAGCAAGTACGGAGCTTGCCTTATTCATGATGTTCTCAAGCATTACTTCCGCAGATAAGTTTACATCGATATCATGTGCTCTCTTTACACAACCGATAAGCTTACCTTCATAGAACAACGGCTCAGCCTCGTGTCTGTCCACAAAACCCTGAATTTCGGAAAGCTCGGCACCCTCGGTAACGCGGTTTAAGATTTCCTCGGTAATAACGGGATCCTTTGCCAGCTCCGGCTTATGCTTTGCCACAAAGCCCTTCTCCATATATACAACTTCAAAGCAGTCACAAGCCTGTGCAAGAAGCAGGAACTCCGCCTCCGGCATGATTTCACCGAATTTCCCGTAACGGCTTGCCCCCTCTACCTTTTTATCATAATAAGGGAACTCTACTCCTTTTAACTCTTCCGGAGTCTTGTTTCCGATATAAACCTGATTTGGCCA
>QWCI01001007.1_pt1 | contig 12187 bp, 12 predicted proteins | sample 1972541 | NCBI WGS metagenome assembly QWCI01 (sample SAMN09866712, study PRJNA288562) | Human oral metagenome isolate term3_saliva, whole genome shotgun sequencing... | isolation source: mouth | host: Homo sapiens | place: USA: California | reverse complement strand
TTGCATTAAACCAGGAGGTTTTACCTAAGTAATGGCAACATATACAAATAATATAAATTTACTTAAACCGGCCGAAACAGAAAAATACGACGTAAACCTCAGAAACGATAACTGGGATAAAATCGATAAAGCTATCGGCGATGCTGGCGATGCTCTTAAAAAGCATAAAGAACATAGTCCTATCGATCATCCAGACGGATCCGTTACGACGCCTAAATTGCGCGACAAATGCGTAACGCCGGCTAAACTTAGCGAAGAACTTAATCTCAAGTTAAAGAACGACTTTGTTAAGCGTAGTGGCGATACGATGCAAGGCAGTTTAACACTCGAAAACGGTAAACGTATTTACTTCAATAACGGCGATAATATCACGCATGCAAGTATGTATATTAATGTCGGGAATACGCTCGATATCGGTGTTAATGATTTACCGGCAAAAGCCGTTAATAGAATCTCGTTATGTTCTGTCGAAAAGCCTCAGTGGTATAACACTAAGGTCGGTACTAAAGTATTAGCTACTGAAGAGTATGTTAATACCGAAACAGCTAAATACTTACCGTTAGCCGGCGGTACGATGAAAGGCGATATCACGTTTAAGCGCAATCAATCCTCTATTAAATTAGACGGTGGCAATAATAAAATACACTCGATTAGTATAGGCGGTACTAATGGCGAAAACCTAGATATCGGATCTGCTCAACAAACAGCAGAAGCTAACCTATGCTGCTATAATCGTCCAGGCTGGTATGGTAAGAACAAGACTAATACGTTTAAGCCGTTCTTATTCGACGACGATATGGTGATTACTTCCGGTACTATTGCTCATGATCAATTATTGCCAATCCCGGAAGGTTTCCGTGAAGATGAATGCCACTGGATACTAACCGTAGCTGAATCCCATCCCGGGGTAGGCGACCGAGATAATATAAATTTTGGTTCTGTAGGCGTCTTTGGTGTAAATGTAATCTGTAAGCGTGAGGGCCGCAAGGTTAAAGTCGGTACAAGTTATTATCAAAGTACCAATAGTACAGACCACTATCGAGGATATACATTTAGGCCTGGTACTGCTAACTATGTATGTATTTGTCGACGTCGTTTCCAATAAGGAGTTTAGATAATGGAACAAATAAAACGTAAAGACGAAACATTATATCTAGGCTCCGACTGGGCTCGAGGCTACGAGATTAAGGGCGGTTTCGATCTTAAAGATGCGACTGTCGTATGTAAGTTCCGCGATAAAAACGATAATCTTCTTTTCGAAGCCGAATGTACTATCCAAGAAAATTGTATATTCGTGTCGGTACCTTCTGCACTTAGCTTAACGATGCCTCGAACTATACGACAAGGACGCTACGATATCTTCATTATCGGGAATGCGTTTACTCATAAAATCATTATGGGTTCCGTTACTTTTATTCCCGACGTTAGTATGCACTAGGAGATTAGTATGGGTAAAAATATAGAAATAATTCCGATCGAGATAAAATGTCCGAAGCCTACCGAAGTCTTACTGTATGGTATGAAGAAAGGTCCGAAAGGTGATCCCGGTAAGGACGGTATAGACGGTAAAGACGGTCTTCCTGGTCCTCCGGGGCCGCAAGGGCCGAAAGGTGAACCTGGTCCAAAAGGCGATCCCGGCGAAAAAGGCGAACGCGGTCCTCAAGGGCTACCTGGGTTAAAAGGTGATCCCGGCGAAGCCGGTCCTCAAGGCGATGCGTTTACTTACGACGATTTTACACCGGAACAACTCGAACGGCTTAAAGGTCCTAAAGGCGACAAAGGCGAACGTGGTGAACGCGGCGAACAAGGTTTCCGTGGCGAACGTGGTGAAGCCGGTCCTAAAGGATCTCAAGGTGAACGTGGTCCTCAAGGTCCTCAAGGGGAACCTTTTACTTACGATAAATTTACGACCGAACAATTAACTTCACTTAAAGGCCCTAAAGGCCCGAAAGGTGATACCGGTCCTCAAGGTCCTCGTGGCGATGCGTTTACCTATAACGATTTCACCGAAGAACAATTAGCACGTCTTACCGGCCCTAAAGGCGATCGTGGTGAAGATGGTCGTAAAGGTGATAAAGGCGATCCTGGTCCAGCTGGTACGAAGGGCGAACGAGGCTTACAAGGTCCTCCCGGTCCAGAAGGTCCTCCAGGTGAACCTTTTACATATAATATGTTCACGAGAGAACAGTTAGAGCTATTAAAAGGCCCTCAAGGTGATATCGGTCCTCAAGGTCCTCGAGGTAAAGATTTTAAATACGAAGATTTTACCGAGGAACAGTTAAAGGACTTAATAGGTCCTCCTGGTCCTAAAGGCCCACAGGGCGAACCTGGTCCGATAGGTGATCCATTTACATATAACGACTTTACACCAGAGCAACTCGCAGCACTTAAAGGCCCGAAAGGCGACGATGGTCCTCCTGGTCCGGCCGGTCGTGCTTTTACTTACAATGATTTCACCGAGGAACAACTTAGCGCCTTGCGCGGTCCTAAGGGTGACAAAGGTCCTCGTGGCGAAGCCGGTCCAAAGGGTGATCCTTTTACGTATGACGACTTTACTCAAGAGCAGTTAGCTTTACTTAAAGGGCCGAAAGGCGAACGTGGTGAAGACGGTTTACCTGGTCCTAAAGGTGAACGTGGTTTAGCCGGTCCTCCAGGTGAACGTGGTTTTACTGGTCCTCAAGGCGAACAAGGCCCTAAAGGCGAAGACGGTAGACCGTTTACTTACGATATGTTTACGCAAGAACAGCTTAATGCACTTAAAGGCCCCGCCGGTGAACAAGGTCCTCCAGGCCCTCCTGGCCCCGCTCCCGATATATCAAAATTCGTTATTAAGACCGACTTCCAATTAATTATCGACGAATTAAAGAAAATTAATGGAGGTATTTAATGCCAGAACAACATGTCGAATCAGTATTAACCGAACTTAAGAAGTTCGAGACTCATATTACAAATATAGGCGACGCTATTATAGAGAAAGGCGTTCAGTCTCGTCGTAAATTATATAATTTCGCCGACGAAATTAAGAAGATTAAAGGGCATCCTTATAGTGATAATATGTTAGTCACTATTTCTAATGCAATAGGTGTAGGTTTTACCGACGAAGAGGTTACAAAAGGTATTACTGATTTTATGATTAATAATGCCGAAGTCGACTTAATTAATAGCTCTATACCTAATAATAAGTATAAAGATAATAAAAAAATTAAGCCGCTTCATACTTATTTCCGTGTAACTACGATAGGAAACTATGCTTTTAATGGCTCCAATCTAAGAAAGTTAACGTCTCCTCTTACGACTAAAATAGGTCCAATGACATTCGAAAACTGTAGCGAATTAGAAGAATTAAATCTGGGTGGTTTCGTATATAAACCTGGTAACGATACTGCTTTTAGCTTAAAAAATTGCCCTAAGTTTAAGAAGTTAGTCGTTAGTGATAATTCTAATATCACTAGTTTAGATTATAGAAATAAATTAGCCGTCGCTAATAATACGTTCGAAATCTATACATATGGTGGTAAGAAATATAATAAAATAACTTATCAATTTGAATAAGGAGTTAAATAATGAATCAAATTAGATTCGGCGGCATCCCTTATCTACATCTCGACGTGTATCAAGGACACGATCATGTCTTTAATATCCAAGTCGAAGATGATAGTACTAAGGAGATTATCCGCTACCAAGAAGGAACGTTAACCTGTAAAGTACGTCGCAATAGTCCCCAAGGCGGCGTCGTACTTACATTAACTCCTAAATTTAATAACGATACAAATTGTGTCGACCTTTTATTTAACAGTGAATGCACATCCGAGATTATCTTCTCTTACGACAATATTAAAGAGGAAACATTCTATTACGATATACGTCTCGATCACGAAGATAAAGACGAAGTCGTTTGTTATGGTGAAGTGCTATTAAAGGCGGGGTGTAGTCAATGATTAAATTAAAACGTGGCCACGATAGAAATATTGTTTTATCTAAAGAAGCCCTCAAGGAGATTCGTGGTTTATCGGCTTACGAAATTGCTAAACAAGAAGGCTTTACTGGTACCGTCGATGAATGGCTAGCATCTCTTAAAGGTGCTAAAGGTGATAAAGGTGATACTTTTAAATTATCTGATTTAACACCAGAAGAATTATCTAAAATTAAAGGACCTCGTGGTGAGACCGGTTATCCCGGTCCTCCTGGTCCTCAAGGCATTCAAGGTATTAAAGGTGATAAAGGCGATATCGGTCCTAAAGGCGACGTCGGTCCACAGGGTCCAGAAGGTCCTCGTGGCCCGAAGGGCGAAGCTGGCCCAGCCGGTGTTAAAGGCGATCGTGGTGAGAAGGGTGAACGTGGAGAAGGTTTCGATATCTTTAAAATATATCCTTCTTTAGAGGCTGTGAATAACGATTTAAATAATATTCCGTTAAATAAATTAGTTATGATTAGCTCGAATACTGACGACGAGGATAATGCTAAGGTTTATTTAAAAGAAGCGACCGGTCTTACATTCTTTATCGACTTAAGCGGTGCTCAAGGTATTCGTGGTCCGATTGGTCCTAAAGGCGAGAAGGGCGATCCTTTCAAGTATACAGATTTTACCGAAGCTCAACTACAAAATCTTAAAGGTCCTAAAGGTGATAGAGGTGAAGTCGGTCCACAAGGTCCTAAAGGCGATCCTTTTAAATATTCTGATTTTACTCCGGCTCAACTACAAGGCTTAAAAGGCCTTAAAGGTGATCCTGGTGAAGCTGGTCCTCGTGGTGAACAAGGTATTCGTGGCGAAATCGGTCCTGTCGGTCCGAAGGGCGATGCTTTTAAGTATTCTGATTTTACACAACAACAGCTCGAGGCATTAAGAGGTCCTCAAGGCCCTAAGGGCGATAAAGGCGATCCTGGTCCTCAAGGTCCACAAGGTATTCAAGGTCCTCCTGGTACTGCTGAAAATATAGACTTAACTCCTTTCGCTAAGAAAACCGATTTAAATAATTATGTAACGACAGTTAGTGCTAATAATACATATTTAAGTAAAACAGACGCCGCTAACGCGTATGCTAAAAAGACTGATTTAGGTGCTTATGCGACTACGGCTAGTTTAAATAATTATGTAACGTCTACTACTGCTGATAGTACTTATGCTAAAAAAACAGATTTAAATAGCTATGCTACGACTGCTAGTTTAAGTGGTTATGCGACTACTTCTAGCTTATCTAATTATCTAACAACAGCTAATGCCAATAGTACATATTTATCTAAAAATGATGCTTCTAGTACGTATGCTACTAAGGCTAGTTTAAATAGTTACGTAACGACTACAAATGCAGATAATACATATGCTAAAAAATCAGCGTTAAACGACTATGTATTGACGGCGACGGCTAATACTATTTATTTATCTAAAACAGATGCATCTAATACATATGCGACTAAAGCTAGTCTTAACGATTATGCCACTAAAACAAGTCTTAATAGCTATTTAACAACGGCTAACGCGAATACTACGTATCTAAGTAAAAACGATGCGGCTAACGCTTATGCTACTAAGACTGCTTTAAATGATTATTTATCTAAAATGGATGCCGCTAACGCGTACGCTAAAAAAACAGACTTAAGCAGTTATGCTGCTAAAACAAATCTTAATGATTATCTGTTAAAGACTCAATATAATACCGATATGAATTCTTTATTAACAGCATTTAAAAATGTTAACGATTAAGGAGAATACTATATGACAGTACAAAATATTATTAACGAAGTAAATAGTATTCAAACTAAGAAAAAGGCTATTAAAGAGGCTATTATAGCTAAAGGTGTTACCTCGGAAGGTAAATTAAGTAAATTCGCCGACGAAATTAATAAAATTACGACGAAGGAACCCGACTGGTATATCGTTAATAAATTCCGTTATAAGAACGGCAACGAAGCCTTATATGTTAGGACTAGCGATAAAGATGCTATTAAAGCTAATAAGTATCAGATGGTCGAGATCGGTGGCGGCGTTACTAAAGATAACGATATTAATAGTAGTTTTGATACTTCTTATAATAATGAATTAGGTATCACTAACGGTAGCTACTTCCCTAGAGAAACAGCTTATCGCAGCTTTACGACAAAAGATAACTCTAATATCGTATTTAATGGCCATAACGACAACCTTAAATTAATACTTCGCAACGGTAAAGAAATAGTGTTTAGCGACGTTAATGTTTACAACTGGCTAAAGGGCTATAGAAATCAACCTCTAGCCGATTATAATACTCTTTATTTAAAATCTAATGGTTTTTCTGGTTATAATCCATTAAGTCTAAACGATTTTTTAGCTTCATCTAACGAATCAAGCATGTTGACGTTAGGCGAATACGGGGCAACTCCATCATTATTAATAGATTCATCTATTATTCTTCAAGCGATGAATTTAAGAGAAATGCCTAAGATCGGCTTTATTTCTTACTCGGATAAGGCGGTCGATACTATTTCTTTGATTCCGGCATCTTATGCAAATAATGAAGTTTATGCTCCATTTTACGAGAATAAAGAACAATGGTATGGGAATTTATCTCCAGGCAACTATGTTCATTTATTTAAAAACGGTAAATTAATAATCGTATTTGTTAGTGTAAACTATGTTATCGATGGCAACGGTCAGAAGCATAAAAACATCGAAGTATATATTTATAAAATAATCAAAGGAAATAATATTGAAGTAAACTATACTAAAATAGACAATAAACCATTCGAACTTTATTTAACTTTCTCTAGTCAAGCACAACAACGATTACAAGAAGCTATTCGTACAAAATTTTTTAGAAAGCAAGTATTAAAAGCTAACGGTACTCCAGAACCTAGAGAAAGCAACTTCTTAACAGAATCTGACGCGTTAAACAGTTTTACATGTCAAAAAGCTACTAATGCAAATGCAGTAAACCCTACACCTATAGTAACCTTATTCTTAAAGAATCAAGTTGGAGAAACTATTAGATTTATCAATCCTCCTAGTAGTTCGGCTACTTTTTATAGTATACCGATTGCTAAAAAATTAGCTTACGATATAAAAAACGGTGTAAAAACGACTGGTTTCATAAGACTTAATGGAGATAATATGCTCTCTATTGAACTAGAAAAAGCAACGGACGAGGTTAAAAATTTCCTTAAAACTTCTCAATTTAAGTTAGAGCTTAACAAATATAACCCATCGAAGAAGAAAAACCTTTTGTGGATATCTCATAATGGTTTTCCTGGACTTAATAACAGAACTATTATATTTGTTGCGAGTGACCAAAATAACGACATAGATTTTTATTGTCTTAAAAATGGAAATAGCTATATCACAAATGATGGGCTCTCAACAGAAAGAAAAACACATTATTTATATCTAACTTCAGATACAGATACTCAACAATATTTAACCACTAAGTCTTTAGATAATATCTGGACAGAAATACAAGATGTATTAGCTCATAAAGACGATTTTGAAGCTTATTATGAAGTATAAGGAGAGCCTATGACAACAGCAGAAATTATTGTGTCGTTTGTCGGCATCGCGACGTTAATCGGTGGTTTTATTAAGGCCATCCATAGCATCGAGGAAATTCAAGCCGATCGTAAGGCCTTCGAAAAGAAGACGTTAGCAATCCTCGAAAATATCAACATTCAATATCAAGAAATCCAAAAACAGATCGAGGCTTCGAGAGAAGATAGACGAGTACTCGATCGTCGTATAGCTATCGTAGAGGAATCTGCTAAATTAAGCCATACACGTATCGATTCGCTCAGTGATAAACTCGAAGCCCTTCGAGACAGAATTAAATAATTTAAATAAAGGAGCTCTTTACGGGGCTCCTTTTATTATACGAGGTTTTATGTTCAATAACGATAAACTTCAAGCTATCGTACAGATATTAGCTGTTGGCGGCTTAGTTATAGCGCTAATTATGTCGATACTATACGACAGAACGGAATTATCGACGAATATAGCAAGTGGTCTAGTCGGCTTCATAGGTGGAGCCGCAGTTATACGTAAAGGAGAAGACAAATGGCATTAGGCGATTTAAGTGCGGCATACGAATCTAACGGTAACCCTGGATGTGTATCCTCTGGGGCCGGTGATTTAGGCGGTATTAGTTATGGTGCGTATCAGTTAGCCAGCGCAGCGGGTAGTGTCGACGCATTCCTAGAGTGGGGCATAGGATACGGCGGTTATTATGCTGACTATGCGAATAGTTTAAATCAGTACGACGTGAATACCGATGCTTTTATTAATCAATGGAAGTATTTAGCGTCAGCTGATCCAGAGGGCTTCTTAAGAATGCAACACGACTTTATTAAAAGCGAATACTACGATAAAGCATGTCGATATTTAGCGAACGAAGGTTTCCATGCTGATAACCATTCTAATGCTTTAAAAGATGTTATCTGGTCTAGAGCAGTACAATATGGGCCTGGTAATGTGGTCGATTTATTTAACGAGGCATTAAGATATGTACCTGGCTATACTGAAGAATGGAACTTATCCTGGGTCGATGCATTACGTTTCGACTATGACTTAATCGTCGGCGTTTACGAGTCTAATAAAAGTGACGAATGGATTAGCCCTCGATTAAGCTACGATGTAAGACAAGGTGTTTATGATCGTATGGATAACGAAAAACAAGAAGCATTAGCTATGTTTATGAAGGAGATTTAAATAATGAATGATTTAAGTAAAAAGATTGTTAACGATGCGGTCGAACTTGCTAAAGTAAATGCTCTTAATACTTTAAAAGGTCTCAAATTCGACGATATTAAAGCTCTAGTCGAAGCAGAAATGGCTAGTGTTATCAAACCTTTGGAAGACGAAATTAAAACGACTACTTCTTACTGGGTTAAGATCCGTAACCGCATATATATATCTATATTAAATAATAGTATTAACAGCGTTGTTAATAGTATTCAAAAGAAGATTAGAGAACTATAATTAAATTCAGCCCTGGCTCAATAGCCGGGGCTTTTCTTTTTGTCTTCATTATGCTATCATGAAGTTAATATGAAATTGTGTTGTAGTTTATAGGGAGTAAGAAAATGTATATTCCAGTGCAATCTATTGTACTTACTGTAATAATCATTCTTTTGACATGGGCGATATGGAAGTCTTATAAGCGTGATATGGAAAATAGGGACCCTAAGCGCAAACGTCCAAAATATGTAAGTAGTAATAAAAGATATCGAGAATTAAGAGATCTATTATTTGAAGGGTATTTACAATTTTTAGATAATGGCTTCGATATTGAATGGGATTCTGAGTATGATGGCTTCACGATTCGCTATGACAACAAAACAAAAGAACTCGGAAGCATATATATGTTTTACGATAAAACTGGTGAGATAGCTCCTAAAAAAGAATTCACCCTAATAGCATCGTACAGTTTTCCATTAAAAGACGCGTCCCGTATAAAAAGTTATGAAACTGCAGCTAAAAATGTTACTGGGTACTATAAGGTTATTTTAAATAAAAAATATGCGACGCATACAGTAAAGCTCGTTAACAGTTCTTGTCTCTATACTGTTACTTATGCAATGACAGATATTGATGAATACATGAAAAGATATGCTATATATAAAACTTTTTACGCGTTTGGCGAGTATCTAAAATGGATTAAAGAAGAATATAATAAATATGCTAAAAAATATTTAGATGAATAATTTCACCACGCGTTTCACCATGAGTAGTACACATCCTATATATATAGATATATACTATATTTATAAGGCGTAGTACCCTCATCTCCACCAATATTAAAGCTAAAGCTAGAAGATACGTAAATACTGTACGAATGCAGTAGTTACCTAATCTTCTAGCTTTTTTATTTGTTCCTATACAATCGTTAAATATCGTATTTGTTTCATTAAAATTTCCCCTTTTTTTCCCCACGATTTCCCCATAGAACACTACACAATAAAATATGAAAATTGCTCTCCATAAATCATGAAAAAGTGTTCACAAAAAAATATAAAAGTCAATGGTTTTTATCTTTTTTGCTGTATACAATGAATAGTGATTTGATTAGATTTTATCTGCATTTTACAAAGATGGAGAGGGTGCTTAAAAATTGACTTTGTCTATAGAATCCTGTAAAATATATGTAGATATTTATGATAGTATGTGACATAAATAAATAGTTTCGTGTAAAGGAGTATAGGTAATGAAGTATCGTTATTCCCGTATGTTGGCGGCTCTCGTAGTGTCTGCTGTCATGGTGGCCGGTTGCGGTAACAACCAACAGCAAGCCGGTGAGGTTAATGTCAATACATATAAAATCACAGCAAGTGATACTCAAGTAGATCAAACATTTGCAGGTACAGTAGTGGCAGAGAATTCTGTAGCTGTACATGCTCGTGTATCTGGTTACATTGTTGAGAAGTTTGTAAAAGGCGGGGAACAGGTAGTGGCAGGTCAACCACTATATCGTATTGACTCTCGTCAATATGAAGCTAGTGTTGCCAATGCAGAAGCACAAGCAGCTCAAGCCAATGCAAATATGAAAAATGCTGAAGTTGATTTGCAACGTTATGAAACATTAGCTCAACAAGATGCTATTGCTCAGCAACGTGTAGATACACAACGCAGTACTTATGAACAAGCTAAAGCAGCCTATGAAGCATATCAAGCATCTCTTAAGATTGCTCAAGATAACTATGGAGATACTATGGTATATGCACCGTACTCTGGTACATTGCGTATGGATGATGTAGATATGGGTACATTTGTACAAGCTGGTTCTACAACATTGGTTACCATTGATTCCATCGATCCAATCTTTGTTGAGTTCAGTATGACTGAGCAAGAATATCTTGATTTCATGAAAAATCCAACTGGTGATGATTCTAATGGTCCAAATATTCAATTGAAACTAGCTGATGGTGAAATCTATAATGAACTTGGTTCTATCGTTCAAGCGGCGAAGAGTCTAGATAAATCTACAGGTAAGCTCGTATTAAAAGCTTCTTTCCCAAATCCAAATCATTTGTTGTTACCTAATATGTATGCTACGGTTGTTTCTCCTGGTGAAAAGCTTAAAAATGCTATTCTAGTACCAAATCGTGCGATTCTACAAATTATGGATAAAAACTTTGTCTATGTTGTGAATGCTGCTGGTGTAGTAGAGCAAAAAACAGTTGAAGTTGGCGGTACAAAAGGCAATGAAACAATCATTAAAGCTGGTCTTTCGACCTATCTTCGCCATCGTAATAGCCATTGTTATTACCTTGGTAGGTCTCATTTCTATGATGAACCTTCCGATAGCTCGATATCCACAAATTTCTCCTCCTACAGTGCGTGTTAATACGGCGTATACAGGTGCAACAGCACAAGTTGTTAATGATACAGTAGCCAGTGTTATTGAAACACAAATTGTAGGCGTTCAAGATATGGATTATATGACGTCTAACAGCTCCAGTAGTGGTACTTATTCCTTGACGATTCAATTTAATCAAGGTTCAAATGCTGATATGAATGCGGTTAACACACAAAACCGTGTACAAGCAGCGCTTTCACAATTACCTGCGGAGGTTCAAGCTGTAGGGGTTACAACAACAAAATCATCTGGCGACATGGCCTTGATTTTCTCTTTGAACTCCCCAAACGGTACATATGATTCTACATTCTTGAAAAACTATGGAACAAACTACATGATGGATGCTATTAAATCCATCAAAGGTGTAGGTTCAGTACAAGAGTTCGGTTCTGACTATTCTATGCGCATATGGTTAGATCCTGCTAAAATGCAAAAATTAGGCGTTACTTTATCTGAAGTAACGGCTGCAATTAGAGGGCAAAACCTTCAAGCAGCTGCTGGTACAGTTGGTCAAAATCCTACAAATGGGGAACAAGCATTCCAGTATCCTATTAAAATTGACGGTCGTTTAGTAACACCGGAACAATTCGGTAACATTGCGATTAAGAACTCCAATGGCAAGGTTCTCCATCTAAAAGATGTCTCTCGTATTCAAATTGGTGCTAAAGACTATAACTTTATTGCTAAATCTGCTCATAAAGAAGTTGCTGGTTTTGCTATTTCTCTTCAAAGTGATGCGAATGCATTAGAGACTATCTCTAATGTAAAGAAGGTTTTAGACGAACAATCTAAATCTTTCCCGCCTGATTTAGAATATAAGGTAGTAGTAGATAATACAAAATTCGTTAGTGCCTCTATTAATGAGGTTGAAC
>QWCI01002457.1_pt1 | contig 12212 bp, 9 predicted proteins | sample 1972541 | NCBI WGS metagenome assembly QWCI01 (sample SAMN09866712, study PRJNA288562) | Human oral metagenome isolate term3_saliva, whole genome shotgun sequencing... | isolation source: mouth | host: Homo sapiens | place: USA: California | reverse complement strand
ACAAGCATGTTGACATCGATCTCTTTGACAAGTGCCACGAACCCGATGAACAATTCGCACCGGTATCTACAAACAAAGAAGAAGACCTCAACTACATTGTAGAAGAACTACCTGCCGGAGTCAAAGTTTATGACAAAAATCTTGAATATGACGACTTCTTGAAAATCCTGCTTCATGACAATGTCAACAACCGTACATATGAGTCACACGACATATCTCATTTTACGAGAACACGCTCTTCGGATAAAAGGGATTATCCAGTCATAATGGTCAGAACGTGGAACGAAATCAAAGCCGTAGGAGACACAATTAAAAATGTCAGGCCGAAGGTGCCAGTCGGAACCCACACTTTGGAAGTGTTAACTTCGTGCGGAGACCGACACACCTCGACATTCAATGTGACCTATGCCCCGTCTGCAGTTTCTAAGGTCACGTTTACAGATGTGAAGTATGAATGCGACGGCAAGATCTCCTTTACTCCTACCGGAACAGCAGCATTCCCGGACAAGAGTGACCCGGTAAATATCGTAAGCTATCGTCTCAGCGACGACAAGTACACGACTTACAACTGGGGAGATCCGGCAGGAACCTACAATTATACAGGATATGTCATCTATAAATTGTCGTTTGAAGACGGTAGCACGTGCGAGCGTTCACAGTTTTACGATTTCAGCACTGCACCACTCGCCTTCGACAAATCGAGCACCGTCAGCTTCTTCTGCTCCGGCGCCGACAAGGGTGAGATCAACGTAGGGCTCAAAGGCGGCCATCCGCCCTACACCTACGAGTTGCGCACCCTCGATGGCCTCCTGCTAGAAACGAAAACAGCACCGGGAGCCGTAACCTTCGAGCAAGGAGTACTTGGTTCTCGCTACCGCATCGAAGCCACCGACGATTGTGGACTCACGCATATATACCAAGACGTCTTGCTGCAAGACCCCGCGTCCATTTCGGGAAGCATGAACCGTCGTGTTTCTTACTGCGAAGGCGCACAAGGCCGACTCGAAGCCATCACCTTCCCCGGCGCCACCTATACATGGACGCGCCCCGATGGCTCACAGTCACACGATAAAGTCATTACCTTCCCAGCCACGGCTGCCAATGCAGGAAAATATAACGTAAAGATCCAACTCAATTCCTGCAACGCTACTCTGTACGGACAATACGCTGTACAAGTTGCGCAACTCACCGAAAGCACCGGCGCGCACACCAATCGGAGTTGTGCAGGACAAAGTGCAGTATTCGCCCCTCCCGCACCTATCGCCAAGCTCGACGGAGAAAATGTCGACAAAGAAGACCTCACCTATCAATGGCAATACACCAAGACTCCGAATGATGAGACCTCATGGAAGCCCATTTTCGGTGCCACCGACGCCTCGGTAGAATACGTAGCCGCCTACCCCGGCACCTACTATCTGCGCCGCACCACCCAACTCGGTGAATGTAGTGCCATCGGAGGCGTATGTACCCTCACGGTCGATCCCGGTATCACCGTCACCATGTCGGCCGGCGAGCGACGTGTGGTCATCGATCACAAGAACCCCTTCCTCCTCACCGCAGGTATCGTCTCGGGTCCCGCGGCGCGCACCTACCAATGGCAGCGCAGCCTCGACGGCAAACAGTGGAGCAACATCGCCGGAGCCACCGAAGTGACCTACACCGAGACACAACGTCTCTCCTCCGTGGTCTACTATCGTCGCATCGTCCGCTCCGGCACCTGCGAAACGAAGGGCGAACCCATCACCGTGGTCTTCAAGCGTCGCTATCCCGCGATGATCAATCCGCAAGTGCGACAGCGTGTCGACCAGCATTGGTAAACCGCCCATCGGCACAGCACGCATGAACCACTGCACTCCACTCATCTTCTGTGTAATGAGTCGCGAGCCGCCCTCCTCAAAAAGGAGGTGCGGCTCGCTTTCGTTTTTCGAAATTACGGCTGTCCGCTTAAAGTTTGGCTTAAGGGGCAAATATACTGGAGATGGAGGAAATGAATGAAACAATCTCCGCCCTCGATCGCGGTGGGCGAAAGGACGAGAGCGGGCGCACAATCTACACATTTCTCCCCATTCGGTCGGCAGAGATGATGTTACAGAGCATAGAATTTCCCGTATATATCGAATCTCTGTGTTCTACACTAAACTACAAAAACAGGGGGCTTTCGCAAAAAAAGTGAGCGTTTTTAAGCGAAAACCGTCCATTCTCGTCAAAAAGTTGTATATTTGCCTTGGATAAAAAAACGAACCACGCAAAAATATGAGTAGTCGCAACGAACGTCTGGACATGCTCCGCCTGATCTTGGGGCGAGCCGCTGTCGGGAGTCAAGAAGAGCTTCTTCAAGTACTGCGCGCCGAGGGCTACCCGGTGACACAAGCCACGCTGTCGCGCGATCTCCAAAAGCTCAAAGCCGCCAAGGTGTCGAGCGAGGAGGGTTATCGGTATGTGCTGCCCGAGCACCCGGCCTATGTTCGCCAAATCGCCCCTTCGCTCCACACGCCTGAATTTCTCCGCACCTCGGGTTTTCTGAGCATGGAGTTCTCGGGCAATCTGGTCGTGATGCGCACCCGTCCGGGCTATGCAACGAGCATCACGACCGAAATTGACGCCCACAACCCCGAGAGCCTCTGCGGCACGATCGCGGGCGACGACACCATTCTGGCCGTCATCCGCGAGGGCTTCGAACGCTCGCGCGTGGTCGAAGAGTTGGCCATGATTCTCCCCGCCGTGCGCGGAAGAATGTGAGCCGCGTGAACAGGTAGACGAGTAGATAGGTAAACAAGTAGACCGGCGGACGAGTGAACCGATAGACAAGTTGACGGGGAAACGAGTAGCCCGCCCAACGAGTGAACAAAGCAACAGGTGCACCGGTGCCGTTTTGCACGCCCGTCGAAACAAGAAACCTCCCATCCAATGCCCAAATTTCTGAAAATCCTTCTCTCTCTGGCGATGGTGATGGCCGTCTTTTATTTCACCTCGACGCCTTCGCCCACGACCACACTGGTCCGCTTGGGCTTTCTCGCCGCGTTGATCGGCTTCACGCTGTTCAGCCTGATCCGCCGCAAAGACGAGGACGAATAGTCATCTCCCCTCGACGCACAAGGCGCGCAATGAGAGGCACATCGCCCAGAACCCGCAGTCTCCACTAAAATAAAACACGAGAGATGCGCCGCCCGGGGACATTGCTCTCGTTAATCGTCCGGCCGGACAACCGGTTTCCGCCCGGCGCAAGACAAGTGTTCTAAGTATCTTCCCAAGGTTCAAATCTTATGCTGAAACTTACACTCTACTTCTTTCGGTCCTTCTTCATCGTAATGGGCCTGTGGCTTTTGGTAGAAATGTTCACTCACCTTCCGTTGCAGCAGGCCTGGGCGTTGCAGCAGGCCTGGGCGTTGCTGTGGCCTGCGCTGATGATGGGCTTCGTCATCGGCGGCACCGGCGTCATCGAAAAGTATTTCCGCGAACGCAAACAGCGAACGCAAAACGCCCACGCGGCGGAAACCACAACCGACGAGTTGACATAATAAACGCGTCGACCCATCAACCCGAGCGGCACGCTGACGATTAGCGTGCCGCTCGGGTTTTCTCCTTTCTCCCATCGCCGTACTGACGAAGCAGTGCGCGCACGGGCAAAAAGACAAAACGCGAGCGCCACTCCACTGCGGAGTGACGCTCGCGTTGACGGCTTTACACCGCCTGACGAATGGGCAAAGCGGTGGATTAAAAGTACTCGCACCTCGACTTCAAGGGACGAGCCCCTCAAGCACTCGGTGTGCGAGCAAGCCGACAACCACCGCCACCGTGAAACTCAGAAAAGTACCGAGCAAGATGTACTCGGTGTGCATCAGCTCTTTGTTGTTTCTTAGTTCTCCGAAACGAAACACAGATTTTGCAGCCAACAGATAGCCGATGCCTTCCATCCATCCGCTCAGGATGAAGGAAACAATCAGGATGCGCTCCAAATAGCCGATGTACATGCCCCCCAACGTAAGGGTCAAATATACTCCTGAAATAGGCTTTAACCTGCTGAAGTTCATACCTTTGTAGCATATTATAAGGTTATGATGCACTTAACTCGAAAAAAAATGCCCCAAATGTGGCTCTTTCCGGATGATTCGCAAAGGGCATCACAATGGTTCTTCTTACTGGTATTGTAAGACTTGTAATCGCTATTCCAGCGGTCGTAAAAAGCCTTCTCAAGAGGCTATATTCAATCGCTACAGTCAAGGTACATTTACGATCAAGGAACTCTCGCAAGAGTTTAATATTTCAGCTTCCACAGTCAAGCGCATACTCCGGAATTATACGGTGACAAGGGTAGCACACACACCCGGAAAAGTGGTGGTACAAATGGATACAACCTATTGGGGACGCAACTTTGGCCTTGTCCTTTTTATGGATGCGGCAACTCACCATATCCTCCACCATTTCTTCATTCGAGGAAAAGAACGAATCGAGGATTACAAGCAGGGATTAGCCTATCTCGAGCACTTAGGATGGGAGGTGGCAGGAGTCGTTGCCGATGGCCTTAGCGGGCTAAAAAACAGCCTTATACAAACTCCTTATCAGTATTGTCAATTTCATCAAGCTCAACGCATTCGCCAACTTCTAACTTTGAAACCTCGTATGCTCGCTGCCCAAGAATTACAGCGAATCGTCTCACGATTAACGCAGAGCAACCGCTCTGAGTTTGCCCATCTTTTGGAAGATTGGAGCGAGCGATGGGACGATTTCTTGAAGGAAAAGACCTATGAGGAGAATGGAGTAAATTTTCATTACACTCACCGCAAACTTAGAGCGGCTTATCGCAGTTTAAAAGAACATTTGGATCTACTTTTCACTTACCAAGATTTTCCAATGGGCGTGATGCCAAACACAAATAACGCTGTCGAGTCGTTCAATAGTTGGTTGAAGCGAAAACTGCAATTGCACCCGGGACTTTCACCCGCTCGTCGAGAAACTCTAATTTCAAATCTTATCATGGCTTATAATTAGAAAGGGGACTTGAACCCTTGTAGGAGTATTTTTGACCCTTAGATGAACTTCAGCAGGTTAAAGCCTATTTCAGGAGTATATTTGACCCTTAAGCCGTCTTTTGAGCCATCTAAGCCACTGAAGAAGTTTTGGATGAAGACCGCCGTGGGAGTCAGCACCGAGAGATAGGCCAAAGCATAGATGCCCAATTCCAAAAGGTTGAAGTCTAAGGGCATTCCTTTACCGTCCAACAGCCAAAAGTAGGCAACGGCCAAAACGCTCAAATGGAAGATTTGGTCAAGCACAAAGAGGAGCAGCTTTGGTCTGTTGACCAAGCGCTTGTTCTCCTCGCCGACTTTTCCCTTTTCACGATCTGCGGCGCGCATTTGCCGCTCTACGAATGCCTTTGCCACATCCACTGCGAAATGCGTGCCCCCGATCAACAAGAGAAGTGCCCAGCACCCCCATTGAGCGACGAGCACATAGACTGCCGCTGTGTAAATGAAGGCATGGGCAAGCTGATATATCCACCCCTTCCAAGTGGGCACGGCCTTTTTCCCTTCGCACATTCCTTTCGTCTGCAGCAGGAAATCGCCCAAAATATGAGCAAGGAGCAAACGCACAATCAATAATGCATTCATCGTTTTCGCAGGTTGATGATTACGGTTGGTTATTTCGCTTATTTTGTTCACTGATGATGAGCGATGAAACTCGCTCTAAGTACATTCTCACCAATTTCTCTTTGGCAGCGGCCAACCTCTTCCCTATATTTTGCTGAGAGCTCTTGTTTTTTTCTGCCAATTCGCTTTGAGTAGCCCCGGTGAGCAAGGCTTGGTACATGATTTCGCTGTGTTTAGGCTTCCAATTCGACGCGATATCATCCACAAAAGCCGTTTCGACTCTCAACTCTTCATTTATCGCTTCGGAAGAAGTTTGCACCGTGAGTCTTTGTTGCTTGGTTAATCTGTCAAAGCCTCGGCCGGAGAGTACGAAAGCTTCTCCATCTGATTGAGAAACTTTCTCATCACAATAAGACACTTCGCCTATCCCAACCGACATCCGCACATCCAGCTGTTGCTCTCCGGCCCGAAGTGCAGACTTTCTGAAGCCCGCGCGAAGCAACAGCGCCACAAGCGGTGCTTTTTCAGCCTCTTCCACCCACACTTGGAAACTGTCACCGCGAGAAACTTCCACCCGGAGTTGAAGCTCGGGATAATTGTCATCTATCTCGCTCACCAACTCACGAATGAGTTTAGGCAATTCACCGCGTTCCTCTGTTTTAATCTGAGTAGAACCGACTACATCGGCCGTAATTACACCCTTCATCATATTTTTTAATACTTACATCACAACCTATGTTAGTTGTTTTCTCGCATTACAACCTAATTAGACACCAAAATCGACGGAAAACCCATCAATTCATTAACATCAGTTGAATGAATCACAATCGATCTCTCTTAGCATCTGAGCGACTTTTCAGCAGGCTCCACCATGCTTAGTAAAAAAACGTAGCGTCGACTGACAGAAGCAAAAATACAATATTCTTTCGAGTACACATTTCTTGAGAGGGGATAATTGTTGCGTTGCTCAAGACCAACTTCGACAGCCGCATTGCGAGTTGCTCCTTACATAGGACAAAACAAAACGCGAGCGTCACTCCACTGCGGAGTGACGCTCGCGTTGAGCGTTTGACGAATAAGAGCCGGTTCGCCGCTTTATTTTTATTCCTCGATGAGGGTGGCGAGGTGGGCGCGATAGGCGTCCCAATCCTCGATGGGACGACGCGCCACGCCGCTTTCCATCGCGGCACGCGCCACGGCGGCGGAGACTTCGACGATGAGCCGCTTGTCGACGGGCTTCGGGATGAAATAGTCGGCGCCGAAGGTGAGTTCCTGCAAGCCGTAGGCCTCGGCCACATAGGCGGGGACGGGCTGTTGGGCAAGGGCGGCGATGGCGCGCACGGCACCTTGTTTCATCTCCTCGTTGATGGCGGTGGCGGCCACATCGAGGGCACCGCGGAAGATGTAGGGGAAGCCGATCACGTTGTTGATCTGGTTGGGATAGTCGGTGCGGCCGGTGCTCATGAGCACTTCGGGGCGGGCGGCTTTGGCCTCCTCGTAGGTGATTTCGGGCACGGGGTTGGCGAGAGCGAAGATGATGGGGCGCTCGGCCATGCTGCGCACCATGTCGGCACTCACGACGTTGCCTTTCGACAGGCCGACAAAGACATCGGCGCCGCGCATGGCCTCTTCGAGCGTGTGGACGTCGGTGCGGTCGGTGGCAAACTCACGCTTCTGGGCGTTGATGTCGGTGCGCGACTGGGCGATGACGCCGCGCGAGTCGAGCATGATGAGGTTTTCGCGGCGCGCGCCGAAGGAGAGGTAGAGGCGGGCACAGGAAATGGCGGCCGCACCGGCACCGTTGACGACGATGCGCACGTCTTCGATGCGCTTGCCCACGACTTGGAGGGCGTTGAGCAGACCGGCGCAAGAGATGATGGCCGTGCCGTGCTGGTCGTCGTGCATGACGGGGATGTCGAGCTCGGCTTTCAGACGCGTCTCGATTTCGAAGCACTCGGGGGCTTTGATGTCTTCGAGATTGATGCCGCCGAAGGTGGGGGCGATGGCTTTGACGACCTGAATGAAGCGTTCGGGATCTTTCTCGTCGACCTCGATGTCGTAGGAGTCGACGCCGCCGTAGATTTTGAAGAGGAGGCTTTTGCCTTCCATGACGGGTTTTCCGGCCAGGGCGCCGATGTCGCCGAGACCGAGCACGGCGGTGCCGTTGGAGATGACGGCCACGAGGTTGCCTTTGTTGGTGTAGCGATAGGCGTCTTGGGGTTGCTTTTCGATTTCGAGGCAGGGCTCGGCCACGCCGGGGCTGTAGGCGAGGGAGAGGTCGTGGGCGGTGGCGTGGGGCTTGGTGGGAACGACGGCAATCTTGCCGGGACGGCCCTGTTCGTGGTAGTCGAGGGCTTCTTGTTTGCTGATTTGTGCCATGATGTCTATGGGGGATTAAGTGGAAGGGGCGCGCCGTTGGCCGCGCTGTGAGCGAAAAGGGCGAAAGGGCTGCGCCGGGGTTTTGCCTTCCCTCACCATTGGGAGAGGAGATGGGCAAGTTGTGTGGGCAAAGTTACGGATTTTTTCGTGATGGGCGGTGCGAAATGGGCGAAAGCCCGCGGGGAAAATCGCGGATGCTCCCCAACCGTGTACAAAAAACCGCTCGCACGGGCTGTGAAGCTGTGCGAGCGGTGGAGTATTTAGCCCCGAAGGGCACATTGAGCAAGGGGGAATCCTTAGGGCATGACGAAACGCTGCGTGAGTGTGGTAACCTTGTTGGACACGCGCACCACATAGGCGCCCGGCATAACGACGGTTCCGGTGTTTTCGCTGCCGGCTTCGACCTTGAAGCGGGCTTGAATCTTACCGGCGGCGTCGAAGACGAGGGCTTCGGCGGGTTCGTCAGTGAAGTTCTTGACGGTAAAGTTGCGACGCAGGTCGGCCGAGATTTGGAATCCGCGCTGATCTGCGGTGGCTTTCGCGCCGTTGCCGAGGATGGTGAAGCGGTGTGCCGCATCGCCCTGGGCTGCGGTGAACTCATAGGTGTCGCCGTCGTGGATGGCGCGGGTGAGTCCGGTGCGCTTGTCGAGGAGGGTGTACTCCTGAGCGCCGTCTGCTCCGTCGATGTGGAAGGTGAGCTTGTAGTTCTGCTCGCCTTCTGCGGGCACGAATCCAAGTTTGGTTTCGCCGATGGTCTCGGTCGTCGTCACTTGGTAGCTGCGATCCTGCATGGCGTAGAGCGCCGTCTCACCGGGTGCGAAGATCTTTTCACCGTCCCAACCGTTGTCGTAGCGATCGGTGGTACCTTCGGCTTGAACGAGCCAGAGGCGGTCGGCCGACTTGGCGCTTTCGACATCGACAGCCAGCGAGTGGAAGCGACGTTCGGGCGCGCGGTTTTCAGTAGCTACCACATTGACGAGGTCGGCATAGCGGTATTTGAGCGTACCGGCTCCGGTGCTCTTGACCATGAAGCTGGAGAGCGACGGGATGTCCTTCGGCATACCATTAACATAACCTGCGAGGTTGGCGGGGATAGCCTTGGTGTACTGACCTTCGGTGACGCCGGTGTTGATCGTAGCGTTGGCGCCGTTGTTGGCGATCCAGTCCTTACGCGAACCGGTGTTGAAGAGGTAGACCACCTTGTCGGCTGCCGTAGCACCGGAGAAGTCGAGTTTCTCGATGTTCATCGCGCCGGTGTAGGGGTTGGCCAGGATGTTCATGTCCTGATAGTTGGTGGCCGAGGCCATACCGTTCACGTTGAAGGTGAAGTCGCCGGTGTTGAGTTCGCCGATGAAGCGATAGTTGGCGGGTTTGGGCTGCGTGATTTCGTAAGCCTCGCCCTGCGTGAGCGTACCGGTGGTGACGTCTTCCCACTTCTCGTCGGAGTTGGGGACATTGAGCGTACGGTTGTACTTGCGCACCCAGGTGCTTTCGAGAGGCAACTGATCGCGGTTGGCGGACTTGACGGGCGAACCGAAGTATTGCCAGGTGGCGTAGGTCTTGTTGCGGTTGCCGTCGAACGACTTGGCAAACATTTCGACATTCGCCTTGTAGTTGGGGTTGCTTGCGGGCTTCTCGATGAGGAAGGTACCGTTGGGCTTGCCTTCTTCGGCCTGCACGACGGTGTATTCGGCTACGCCGCGATCTCTGAGATTAGCTGTCGCCTGAACTTTGAAGGGATACTGAAGATCCCACAGATAAGCCTTCTCTTTGAGGAGAATTTGTTTACCGGGGGTAGCGACCATGGCACGACCGTTTTCAGTCGCATTCACATAGTTGCGCACTACGCGGTTTTGGTCAGCATAAAGGTCGCGAATGGCCGTTTCACCATAGGGTGCAATATCAGCATCATTAGGGTTACTATTAACACTCGCAAAGACTACATCTGACTTTTTGTTGTTGGCATAGTTGCCTACGAGGGTGTTCGGTACGAAACGTCCCGTCCAGTTCTCGGCGTTGGCCCAGTCGTTGTTGATATAACCATACCAGTAGTTCAATTCGCTGGCGTCGAGGGTGAAGGTGTTCGTACGGAAGAAGCGCTCCGCCAGTACACGAGTTTCACCGTCACCGACATCGTTTTGGCCTTTGGCCTTCACGGTGGCGAAGTAGGTACGGCGGTCGCCGGAAGCGGTGCCTTCGGGTTGCTTGAGCACGGCATCGAAACCATCGGTGGTGATGGGCGTCGTCCCGCGTTCGAAGGATTCGAGAGGATAGCCGTCGGTGTTGAAGGCCTCGGTGGTCATCGCCACGAAGAGGCGTGCATTCTCACCATAACCACGGCGGAAGGTGATTTGCCCCTCACTAATCTGATAATCGGTGGCGGGCACGCGCACATATTGGTCGGTCGCGGCATCGATTTCACGCCACACCTCATAACGCGTGGTCTTCTCCGAGCCGGCTACACCTATTGCTTTGCGCTGACTGCTGAGATTCATCGTCTGGAGGGGGTGCCAAACGTCGTTGCCTTGCGGAGAAAGCGGCACCTCATAGCGCTGCTGCAACGTATAGTAGTAGTGCTCCTTGGGGAGTTTGCCGGGCAAAGCAGGCAGCGTGGCGATGTTCAGTTTGTTAATCGACAGATTGGCTATGCCATCAGCTGCCAACGTGCGGTCTACCTTGATATCAGCGTTGTCACCGCCCAGTGCTTTTTGGAATGCAGCGGCATTACCTCCCTTATAAACCGACCAGTTGTCGGTTCTAAAGGAATTGTATCCAGCTATATGAACACTGTTGTCCAGTAAGTTCTTGGACAAATCAAGGATTTGAACTTGACTATATCCGTGGGAAAAGGAAGTCAGAAGATTTTCTGAAAGATTCAATTCAAGCGTCGATCCAGTCGAACCTCCGGGGTCAAAGTCTTTCAGTTTGTTCGTTGCGAGATTGAGCGTTTCGATTTGATAACTGTCAGTTCCCAAAGCATAGCGCCCCTGTGCGTTGGCCGTTCCGAGCACATTGTCGTGCAAATCGACGTATCGGAGAGCATATGCTGCGCTGAAGGTGGCATCTTTGAGCGTTTGCGAAGCGGAAACGAGTTTCCACATACCATTTTCGCCCGTGATTTTGATCACACCACCTTGGGTGGCGGCCACATTCACCTCGAACTCACGATCTTCGGTCAGATTGTACATCTGACGAATGTTCTTGCCGTCGTTTTCATAGTCGATAAAGACGATGGGCCAGTGGTCGCGGGTCACTTTCGTGGGATCTTCGGGCGCAAGGGTGAACTTCACCTTGCCGGCGGCCGAAGCCTTGATGAGGACAATGCGGTCGAGGAGGTTGTGAGTGGTTTCTTCGGACTGAGCGGGGGTGGCTTGCGCCTGTGCCCGCTGTGCGAAAGATCCCATCAGCAAGCCGGCAGCCAAAATGGCGGGCAAGCTTCGCTTCACGCTGAGAGCAGCCGTAAGACTGCGAATCGGTAAGGAATTCTTTTTCATTGCAGATGGGAATGTTTAGTTGATGACACGGCCGTTGATGTGGATGAAGTTCGATCCTCTTCCGCTGAAATCTTCGCTCAGATAGAATCGGCAGGTATAAACTGCATTGCGACGGATTTGGCCATGATAGGCAGTGTTAGCCGTTCCTCCTGCGATGCGTAAGTAACATTTTCCGCTTTTAGGTTCAGGATAACCATAATCTTCCTTGGCCATGGTTTTAATCGTTTCATCTGTAGCCCAACGAGAAGTGTATGTGATCTCGAGATAAGTCATTCCATTAAGATCTTGCGCGCCGAAAACCGGGTGCGAAACAAAATGCTCAGGAAGATAGATGGAGATAGTGGGATAAGTTTTCACACCATTGGAAATGGTCGGCGTGCCTAACGCGGGAAGCTCGATCGGGTCGAGATAGGGGTAGTCTGTTGCCGAAGCTTTGTGCTTGAGATCGTAGTTGGCAATAGGCCCTCCGACAGAGAACTTGGCGGGTACGTTGAGCACACGAATACCGGTGATGTCGAAATTGTAGGGGTTATATTTCCAACCAACAGACCCTTCAACTTCTGCCGTGGGGATGATGTCTATGCGCGCAAAGAGACGCTCAAGCTTCACTTCGCTCTTGCTCAGCGAGGTCAATCCACTGACTGCATTGGTAGGCGACTCCACGTCGCGGAGGGCTGCACTCATGGGGATGGGCTTCTTCGCATCGTTGCCAAAGAAACCGCGGATGTAATCCTTGGTGTTGAACTCGAGT
>QWCI01003629.1_pt1 | contig 12219 bp, 10 predicted proteins | sample 1972541 | NCBI WGS metagenome assembly QWCI01 (sample SAMN09866712, study PRJNA288562) | Human oral metagenome isolate term3_saliva, whole genome shotgun sequencing... | isolation source: mouth | host: Homo sapiens | place: USA: California | reverse complement strand
GACGACCTGTCTGAACGCAACACCCCAAACAGCAAAAAACAACCGACCAAGTGGGCGGAAAACATCCTTGCGGGCATAGAGGCCAGCAAAACGCCCGAACTCGCCCGCTTCCTGTTCGCGCTCGGCATCCGCCACGTCGGCGAACGCACCGCCAAAACGCTGGCGCAGGCATTCGGATCGCTGGAACACGTCCGCCGCGCACCCGAACCCATCCTCGCCTGCCTGCCCGACATCGGCACCGTCGTCACCCACTCCATCGCCCACTTCTTCGCCCAAGACGCGCAGCAGGCGATGATAGACGAGCTGCTCGCCGCAGGCGTTGCCCCGCAAACCCAAGCCGTTACCATCCCGCCCGCCCGACACGCCGAGCCGCAACGCTGGATTGCCCGCCTGCCCGGTTTCAAAATCAGCGAAAACAAAGCACAAGCCTTATGGGAACTCGCCGGCAAAAGCATAGAAGGCCTGCAAACCGACAAAGCCCTCCCCGCCGACTGGCAAACATGGCGCGGCGAAACACAAAACGCCGCCCTACTCGAAAACCTGAAAACCTTCTTTGCCCAAACGTCGTCTGAAAACCAAGAAGCAACGGTTTCAGAGTGCGCAGCCTCCCCGTGGGACTGCCTAAACGAAGCCGTAGCAGGCAAAACCTTCGTGTTAACCGGCACCCTGCCCACCCTCAAACGCGACCAAGCCCAAGCCTTAATCGAAGCCGCAGGCGGCAAAGTTTCCGGCAGCGTGTCCAAAAAAACCGACTACGTCGTCGCCGGAGAAGCCGCTGGCAGCAAGCTGGAAAAAGCCAATGCCTTGGGTGTGGCGGTTTTGAGCGAAGGGGAGCTGCTCGAATTACTGGGTAAAGATGCCGGAGAGGCCGTCTGAAAACATGATGCCCGTATAAGCTTACAAAGCTTGCATATATCACATGTATTTGATAAATATTGATATTTTTATTGTTTTAAACATATGCGCCGCATATACTGACCGGAGACAAAATAAGAACGCTACGGCACGTCCCGTTCCTCATCCTTCTTATTTTTAGACCTCTTGCGAGAAGCCCTCACGGCAGAGAAGTAAATTTGAGGCTTGACTCTATGGCCTGCGGAAAATTTCCGCAGCAGCTCCATCACTCTGTAAAACGAAAGGAAACGATTGATGTGTACGACTTTCGCAGTCAACGGCAGCCGTTTGTTCGGGCAGAATTATGATTTTTATTTCGGCCACGGCTATCTTTTTTTCAACCCGCGCGGGTTGCAAAAATTCACGCTGACCAAACCGCCGAAACAGCCGCTGACTTGGCGGAGTCGTTACAGCAGCATCACGTTCAACCAGTTCGGTTGCGAATTTCCGATAGGCGGAATGAATGAGGCGGGGCTGACCGCCGCCATCATGTTCGACGAAGACGGCAGTTTTCCGCCGAGGGAAGCCGGCAGCAGCCTGAACGAATTGCAATGGCTGCAATACCAACTGGACAATTTCGCCACCGTCGCCGAAGTAAAGGAACATTTGGGCCGCAGCATTCCTTACGCGGAATTTATGTCCCTGCATTATTCGCTGGCCGACCGCAACGGACGCTCGCTGACGGTGGAATTTACTGACGGGAAGCCCGTTTTGCACGAGTTCGGGACATTTCACGTTCTGACCAACAACAATTTAGAGAAAACCATTGCGGTTCCGCAGGCGAAAAGTGAAGAGGAAATCACAGAAGAGCGCGATATATCGGTCAAACGCTTTAAAATCCTGACCGATATTCTGACGCACGCCCGACCGGACGAAGCCGATGTCGGCCAAGCCTTCGGCTGGCTGGACAAAATATCGTTCAAAAACAAGCCGCACGAAATCGGCTACCGTTGGTTCAGCCGCTCGGATGCGCCGTCTTACACTTTCTGGTCGATTGTATACGACATCAAAAACCTGACCGTGCATTTCAAAACGCTTGGGCATCCCGCAGTCAAAACCATTGCCCTGCGCGATGCCGCCGCCCTGTATAGAGGAACCGCCATGCTGGATATGGATACGGCGCAAACGGGAGATGTAACGGCCTCGTTCGTCCCGTTTGATACGGCGCTCAACCGCCTGCTGATCGAACGCAGCTATCTGCCGATGATGCCGGATTTGTCCAAAGCGTTTATCGATTTGCTGAGTACCTACCCGACCAAATTCGCCCAAACGCCTCCGGCTTCTGTTTAAATTTGAATAAGGCCGTCTGAAAAACCGGTTTTCAGACGGCCTCAAAAGTTTCCACCGCCGTCCGTCTGGCCGACCGCATACCTGATTTCCTACTGTTTCGCTATAATGGCGTCATTCTTACTCCGTAATATATTTGAAGGACGTCTATGGAACACTCTGAACAGCAGCCAGCACAGCAAACCTTGGCGCAACAGCCGAGACTTTTAGAAACACCCCGCCGCGTCAAAGCGTCGCAGGGAGTGGAATGGATTTCGCAGGCTTGGAAGATTTACCGCAGAAACAAAGTCAAATGGCCGGTCATGCTCCTCGTCTTTCTTTTCATCTCCATGTTGGCACAGTGGCTGGGGCAGGGTTTATACCTTCTGTATCTATACGTTGGTATATCGTCATCACAGCACAGCAATACAAGCTTTAGTATTTTTAGTATTCTCTTCCTCCTTGCAGCCCCTTTGCTCCTCTTCTTAGGAACGTGGATCAGCATGTTATTCTCAGGTGGTATCATGTACGCCTGCAACCGGTCGGCCATATATGAGGAATTGAAATTCAGTTATCTGTTTGCCGCGTTTGCGACCAAAAAGAGGTCTTTCTTTATTCTCCTTCTACTCTATCTTGCCGTGACTATCGTAGTCGGCATTGCCATTATTTCTTTTATGGCCGCATTCAAGTCAGGCATGATAACAACTGAACCAAATCCTGCCGCTTCATTCTTGATATTGTTGATTACCGCCGTATTCATCATTTTTTTCATTTCGTTATGGATGAGCATTTGGTTCGCAACGTGTCTGATTATGCTGCACGACGTCAAACCGTGGGCTGCCATGAAAATGAGTTTCACCGCCTGCCTGCGCAATATTCCTGCGGGGATTGTCAATATTCTGATGTGGATAGTTATCTATATCGGCCTGACAGTTGGCATTTACACCATCGTCGGCATCGCCGGCACCGTTATTGGAGTTTTTGCGCTTCTCTTTGGGGAAACCGCACCTAGTTTTGCCGGCGCCGGTATCGTGGCTTTTGGCATCATTTCCTATTATATCGTCATGATTCTGTCCGCATTAATCTTAGCCGTACTGGTCATCATCAACATCTACACCGCTTACCGCAATCTTCTGCATCAACATCTACACCGCTTACCGCAATCTTCTGACCGATGCGCCGCTGGAAAACTGAAATCCGTTTGAACGTTTCACGACTTAATACGGTCTGATTGGGATATCGATTCTTCCGACACCCGCAAACATAAAAGGAAACTTTATGAAACCGATAAAAAAAGCCGTTTTCCCCGTTGCAGGCATGGGTACCCGCTTCCTGCCCGCCACCAAAGCCAGTCCCAAAGAAATGCTGCCTATCGTTGATAAACCGCTGATTCAGTATGCGGTGGAAGAAGCGGTAAAAGCGGGCTGCACCGAAATGGTGTTCATCACCGGCCGCAACAAACGCAGCATCGAAGACCATTTCGACAAAGCTTACGAGCTTGAAACCGAGCTGGGGATGCGGAATAAAAACAATTTATTGGAACATGTCCGCGACATCCTGCCACCCAATATCACCTGCCTCTATATCCGTCAGGCCGAAGCATTGGGTTTGGGACACGCCGTTTTATGCGCGCGCGCCGCAGTGGGTGACGAACCGTTTGCCGTCATTCTCGCCGATGACTTAATCGACGCCCCCCAAGGCGCGTTGAAACAGATGGTCGATATTTACAATAAAAGCGGCAACAGTGTTTTGGGTGTGGAAACCGTCGAACCGTCGCAAACCGGCTCTTACGGCATCGTCGAAGTGGAAAAACTGAAAAACTTCCAACGCATCACCAATATCGTGGAAAAACCCAAACCTGAAGAAGCTCCGTCCAACCTTGCCGTTGTCGGCCGCTACATCCTGACCCCGCGCATCTTCGACCTTCTGACCAATCTGCCGCGCGGCGCAGGAGGCGAAATCCAACTGACCGACGGTATCGCCCGCCTGCTTGACCACGAGTTTGTTCTCGCTCACGCTTTCGAAGGCAAACGCTACGACTGCGGCAGCAAACTGGGCTACCTTGAAGCCACCGTCGCCTACGGTTTGAAACATCCCGAAACCGGCGCGCAATTCGGCGAACTGCTGAAACGGTACGCCGCCGATTCCTGATTCCGATTCGCGCAGTCATACAAAAGGCAGGCCGTCTGAAAACCGGTTTTCAGACGGCCTGCCCTTTGTTTCAGGTTATTTTTTCCAATACGCGGGGGTAAACAAAATCAGCACGGTAAAAATTTCCAGCCGCCCCAATAACATCACCGTGGCACACAACCATTTCTGCACATCGCTCAACACGGCATAGTTATGCTCCGGCCCCACCGCTCCCAAGCCCGGCCCCGCATTGGTAATGCAGGCGATAACGGCTGTAAACGCGGAAAGAAAATCCAATCCGGCGGCCATCATCAGGAAGCTGAATATCACCACTGTCATAAAATAAATAAAGATAAACGACATCACCGCCAACGCCATGCGTTCCTGAATCGAACGGCCGTTGACTTTGACGGTACGCACGGCGCGAGGGTGCAGCAAAATCATCATTTCCCGCACACTGAATTTGAACATGACCAATCCGCGCACGTTTTTAATTCCGCCGCCCATCGAACCGGAACTCGCCAGCACGTTCGACAGGAAAAACATCCACAGCGAAATCATCAGCGGCCATTTGGCAAAATCGGCGTTGGAAAACCCGCTGGCCAGTCCGACGGAAACAAAGTTGAACGCGGTAAAACGGATCGAATCGGCCAGCGAAGGGTAATACTCCATATACCAGAGGTACACCGCCGACACGACGATGCTGCCCGAAAGTATCGACAATAACACGCGGCACTCTTCGTCGCGCCAGTACACTTTCAGCGAGCGGTTGGCAAAAGCCGCAAAGTGGCTGACAAAATTAATCGCACCGAACACGGTAAAGAAAATCAACACCCACTCAATCGATACCGAATTGAAATAGGCGATATTGTCGTCATGCGTTGAAAAACCGCCCAACGCCACCGCCGACATGGCATGGCACAGCGCGTCAAACCAGCTCATCCCCGCCAGATGCAGCGACACGAATGCCGCCGCCGTCGTCAGCGTATAAGAAAACCACAGCTTTTTCGCCACCTGCGAAATCCGCGGCGCCATCTTGCTTTCTTTGTCCATGCCCGGGATTTCCGCCTTGAAAAGCTGCGTACCGCCCACACCCAGCATCGGCAGAATCGCCACCGCCAGCACGATAATCCCCATACCGCCCAGCCAGTTGAGCATGTGCCGCCAGAAATTCACCGACGGCGCCAGCGTGTCCAGACTGTTCATTACCGTCGCTCCGGTCGTCGTCAGCCCCGACATCGACTCGAAAAACGCATCGGTAAAACTCATGTTCGGCATATAAAAATAAATCGGCATCGCCGCGACCGCCGCAAACGCCAACCACAGCATCAATACCAGCGTAAACCCGTCGCGCGGGCGCAGTTCGCGGTTGAACCGCAGCGTCAGCACCCAAGCGGTACACGAACCAATCGTCGTTACCAACGCGGTATAAGCGAAAGCAGGAAACGCGCTGTCGAGGAAAAAATACGACATCAGCGTCGGCACCAGAAGCAGCATCGAAAACAGCAGCCCCAGCTTCGAGAGCACATGGATTATCGGAATAACTTTATACATATCTTCAAACAGACCCGTTCGGGCGGATTCGAATGTTTCAGACGGCCTTTGTTTCTGTAAACCCACAGGCCGTCTGAAAATACCGTTGCAACAAAACGAAACGTATTTTAGCAAATTACGTTGTGCGGGATATTGATATTTCACATATCCGCGCCGTTCCGCCGCCGGTTTTCAGACGGCCTCGGCGTCCTTATTCCATCCGTTAGCCGGATGGGCTTGTCTTCCATACCGAATAATGTATAATGTTATACCATAACATAAACAAGGAGACGTAATGAAACAAAACATCCATCCTGAAAACTACCGCACCGTCCTATTCTACGACGGCGGCGCAAACGAAGGCTGGCTCATCCGTTCCTGCGCCGACACGCACGGTAAAACGATGGTCTGGAAAGACGGCAAAGAATATCCCTTGTTTTCGCTCGATACTTCTTCCGCCTCGCATCCGGTATATACCGGCAAACGGCGCAACGTTAATGTCGAAGGCCGCGCCAGCAAGTTCAACCAGCGCTACCAATCCATGATGTCTGCGTTCAGAAAGGACAAATAATGCAGGTTTTATTGAAATGAAACTCTCCTCGGATTGCCCTTCCGGCAGCGTGAAAACGGCAATCCGGAACTTGGGTTCGGCCGCCTGTACGGGCGGTTCTTTTTTGCGTGCCTACGGCCCAAAACGGCGGCGTAAAACAAAACCGCGGCCGGACTGCCGTCTGAACCGCGGTTTTGTTTAATTAGAATAGAATCAGTTTTTTTCAGACGGCCTGTCTACCATAAACATCAATCGATACGGATGTACTCTACCGATAAAATTTCAATTTCTTCCCTGCCTTCCGGCCCGTTCAACACCACTTCGTCCCCCTCGCGCGCCTTAATCAGGCAGCGGGCCAGCGGGGAAATCCACGAAATCTTGTTTTGCGCCGTATCGATTTCGTCAGCACCGACTATCCTGACCGTCTGCTCGCTGCCGTCGCCGCGCAACAGGCAGACGGTCGCACCGAAAAACACCTGCTCGGTCGGTTCGCGCTGTTCGGGATCGACCACGACGGCGGCTTCGAGGCGTTTGGTCAGGAAACGGATGCGGCGGTCGATTTCGCGCATCCGGCGTTTGCCGTAAAGATAATCTCCGTTTTCACTGCGGTCGCCATTGCCCGCCGCCCAGTTGACGACTTGCACGATTTCGGGGCGCTCTTTGTGTACAAGCCGGTACAGCTCATCTTTCAACGCCTGCCAGCCGACAGGGGTGATGTAATTTTTGGTTTCGGTGCTCATAATGTATTCCGTCTGTGCCAATGGTCTGCCAAAAGGCCGTCTGAAACGAATCATGGTTTTCAGACGGCCTCTCATCCTCAGGATTCGTTACTCTTCATCTGCCGTATCGCTGACGCTGATACTGTGTTCCATCTTGCTCGGATACACTTTCAAACCGCCGCAACCGGATTTTTCGGCAGACAGTCGGGCAAGATAGGCTTCGTCGATGTCGCCGGTCTGGTAAACGCCGTTGAAACAGGACGAATCGAACGAGCGGATGCCGGGATTCAGCTTTTTCACCACATGCTCCAAATCGTCGAGGTTTTGGAACACGACACCGTCTGCGCCGATTTCGGCAGCGATTTCTTCCGCGCTGCGGCCGTTGGCAATCAATTCCTCACGGGTCGGCATGTCGATGCCGTACACGTTCGGGTAACGGACTTCGGGGGCAGCAGAGGCGATGTATACTTTTCGAGCGCCCGCCGCGCGTACCATTTCGACAATTTCGCGGCTGGTCGTGCCGCGCACAATGGAATCATCTACCAACAACACGCTTTTTCCCTGAAACTCGGTTTCCATCGGGCTGAGTTTCTGGCGCACGGATTTTCTACGCGTCGCCTGGCCGGGCATGATGAAGGTGCGGCCGATATAGCGGTTTTTAATCAGGCCTTCGCGATAAGGTTTGTTCAAGTGCACCGCCAGTTCCATCGCGCTCGGGCGGCTGGTATCGGGAATCGGCATCACGACGTCGATGTCGCCCACCGGCAGCTCGCGCCTGATTTTTTCCGCCAGCGCCACGCCCATGTCCATACGCGCCTGATATACCGACACGCCGTCGATAACGGAATCGGGGCGGGCAAAATAAACATATTCGAACAAACACGGACTGAGCGTGTGCCTGTCGCTGCACTGTCGTGAGAAAAAGCGGCCGTCGAACGAAATAAAAACTGCTTCGCCCGGTGCTATATCGCGCTCCAAATCAAACTCCAGCGCATTAAACGCCACGGATTCCGATGCGACGGCATAGGCTTTCCTGCCCCCGCCACCGTCCTGAGTGCCCAACACCAGCGGGCGGATGCCGTAAGGGTCGCGGAAAGCCACCATGCCGTAACCCGCAATCATGGCAACCACGCCGTATGCGCCGCTTACCAGGCGGTGCACCTGCGCCACCGCGTTGAAAATATTGTCCACCGTCAGATGGTTGTCGGCATTTTTTGAAACTTCCTGCCTCAGCTCGTGGGCAAACACGTTCAGCAGCACTTCGGAATCGGAAGAAGTGTTGATGTGGCGCAGATGTTTGTAGCATACGTTTTCGTACAGTTCGGCGGTATTGGTCAGGTTGCCGTTGTGCGCCAACACGATGCCGAACGGCGAACTGACGTAAAAAGGCTGCGCCTCCGCGCTGCTGCCCGCATTACCCGCCGTCGGGTAACGGACGTGGGCGATGCCCGCGTTGCCGACCAAATCGCGCATATTGCGTGTGCGGAACACCTCGCGCACCATCCCTTTGCCCTTATGCATATGAAACACGCTGCCCTCTGCCGTTACGATGCCCGCCGCGTCCTGCCCGCGGTGCTGGAGCATCTGCAATCCGTCGTAAAGCGGCTGGTTCACCGGTTCATAGCTGACCAAACCTAATACACCACACATGTGTTTTCTCCGAAACATACGGCGGACAAAGCGCCGTCAAAGAATAAAAAGCCTGATTCAAAATCAAACCGGTTTCAGACGGCCCGTCCTGCTAAGAGGCCGTCTGAAACCGGTTATCTGTTTAACTGCAACAACTGCATATCCGTATCCGCCGCCTGCTCTCCGGGTTCCTTGCCGGGCAGATACGGCACTGCCGACTGCGCCAGATATTCGAAATAGGGAATGCTGAACGACTGCCGCCATCCTTCGGTTTTCGGCAAATCGGTCAGGGAACACACCATCACGACCAGCGTAACCAGCAAGATGCCTTTGACCGCGCCGAACATGGCACCCAACGCACGGTTGACGCCGCCCAATCCCGCTGCCGACAAAGCCGAGGTCGTCAGGGCCAGCAACAGGCGCTGCACCAGCCACGCACCGAAAAACAGCATGACGAACGATAGCCCTTTGGCCAACAGAGGCTGGAACGATTTGAAGGCAATATCGGCAAACGGTACGGCGAACCCTTTGGCGACAAAGAACGCCACGACCCATATCCCCAGCGATGCGGCTTCGGCCACCGCACCGCGCATCATCGACATCAAGACGCATATCAGGATGACGCAGCCGGCCAGCATATCGATTATGGTCATATCATTCTTCAATCACCGTGCCGCCGATACCGTGTACGCGCATTCTGTTCAAATCGTGTTCGGCCGCCGCACGGTTCGGGTAAGAACCGGTTTTCACGCGGTAGACCTTGCCTTTGTCGGTATTGACTTCAAGAATGCCCGCATTGATGCCCGCCGCTTTCATTTTGCGTTGCAGGCTCAAAGCACGCTCTTTTTCGGGATAACCGGCCTGAATCGCCGCTTTTCCGCCTTTGCCTTTAGCCGCGACGGTTTTGCTCTCTGCTGTCTGGGCCGCAGGGGCAGCGGGTTTCCTTGCCTCGGATTTCGGCTCAGGCCTTACCGCTTCGGGCTTGGCTTCCGCCTTCCTTACCGGTTGCTGCTCTTTCGGCTTGTCTGTCCTTGCCGGCTCGACGCGGCGGTATTCGGCCGCCCCGACGGCATATTGCTGTTCTTTTCTCGCTTCAGCCTGTTGCTCCGCCTCCCTGCGCTCGGCGGCGCGTTTCTCGGCGGCTAATTTCGCCGCACGGCGTTTGGCGGCTTCGCGCTCGGCACGTTGTTTCTTAACGGCGGCCTCACGCTCTGCACGTTTGGCGGCGGCACGCTGCTCGGCCAGCCGTCGGCGGCGCTCTTCGGCACGCTGCGCCTCATCCGGCTGCTCTGCCCCGCTGTCGGCGGTATCTTCCGCCATCGTATCTTCAATAACGGTTTCCTCTTCTGCTTCCGAACGACGTGCCACCTGTGTTTCCGGCTTGCGGGGGGCGGACGCTGCTTTGGGCTTGTCGGCGCGATCTTCCGTACCGTTGTCCACCAACGTATCGTTAATCAACACCACCGGCGCGCCTTCTTCCGCCTTCATATCGGCAGCAGGCGCCGCTTCGGCATCGGCTGATGCTGCATCGGCGCTTTGCCGGGCGGATGAAGCCGCTTCAGAGGCAGGAACCTGCCGCGCCGAACCGGAAGAATTCGGTTCCCAAATCGCCACTTCCGGCTCTTCCGCCGACGCGGCTACATTTTCGACAGGAACCGACGCAGCGGCGGTTTCGGCGGACGGTTCTTTATCCGCGCCGGTATATAGCGCGCCGGCCAGCAGGATGCCTGACACCAGCACCAAACCGGAGGCACCTACCAAACGGCGGCGGTTTTTTCGTTTGAGCTGCTCGTAGCCGCTCAGCATCTCTTTTTGTTTATCGTCTGACATGCTTGGGATTCCTATGACAGCGCCGCCATGACTGCGGCGACGGTATGAAACGAACCGAATACGACGATTCTATCATTCTCGCCTGCTTTCTCCAAAGCGGCACGGTATGCTTTCTCTATATTTTCAAATACTTTTACATTCTCAATGCCGTGCTCCGCCAGCTTTCGCACAAGTGCTTCGGCTGTCATTCCGCGCGGCACGTCCAGCGGTGCGATATGCCATTCGTCAAACTGGTCTTTGACGATGTCGAGCACGCCGTCTATGTCTTTGTCGGCCAATATGCTGAACACGGCGGTGCGCTTTTCGGCAAACATCAGGTTAATCAGGCTGCGGCGCAGGGCGCGGGCGGCGTGGGGGTTGTGGCCGACATCCAAAACGGTCAGCGGCCGGCCGGGCAAGACTTGGAAGCGTCCGGGATTTTCCACCAGCAGCAAACCGCGTTTAATGGCGGCGATGTCGACGGGCAGCCTGTCGCCGAGGCATTCCAGCACGGTCAGCGCGCAGGCGGCGTTGGAGAGTTGGTATGCGCCGCGCAGGGCGGGAAACGGCAGCGCGTTGCGGTTGCGCGTGCGGCCGTCTGAATTTTGCGGATGGTAACGATACGACCACTGCACGTTTTCCAGTGTGGAAAAATCAAAATCGCGCTTTATCAGCAGCAGTTCCGCGCCGATTTCCCCTGCATGGCGGCGCAGTGATTCGGGCGGCGGCGTTTGTCCGCAGATTGCGGGTTTGCCGCTGCGGAACACGCCTGCTTTTTCAAAAGCCACCTGCTCCACCGTATCGCCCAAAAACGCCTGATGGTCCAAATCCACACTGGTGACGACCGCACAGTCGGCATCAAACTCGTTGACGGCATCCAGCCGTCCGCCCAATCCGACTTCCAGCACCATCACATCAACCTTTTCGCGGATGAAAATATCGACTGCCGCCAATGTATTGAACTCGAAATAAGTCAGGGAAATACCGGCGCGCGCCGCTTCGATGCGCTCGAACGACGCCACTATCGCCGCGTCTTCGACCGGACGGGTATTGACGGCGATGCGCTCGTTGTAACGCAGCAGGTGCGGGCTGGTCAGCGTACCGACCTTGAAGCCGGCCTGGGTGTAGATTTGCGACAAATAAGCGCAGACCGAACCCTTGCCGTTTGTGCCTGCTACGACCACAACCGGACATTGCGGTTGCAGACCCATACGTTTTTTCACTTCGCCCACGCGCTCCAGCCCCATGTCGATTAGGCCTGCGCTGTGTGCGGTTTCCAGATGGGAAAGCCATTCTTGTAATGTTTTCATTTCGATTCAGTGTTATTTTTGGTTGGTCGGACATTGAGGCCGTCTGAAAATACTCGGTTCCAAACAAACCCGGCTTTGCGGATTACTGCTCTGCCGTTTCAGACGGCCTGCCCTCTCCGCTGCGGCACCAGCGCGCCCACACTGACAACAGGCGGTATTCTTCCCACGTCGTCATATCGGGCAACATCAGATGCCGGATTTTACGTCCGCCCGTATCCCATGTTAAGAACATCGCATGGCGCGAGACCACCGATTCATCGCACAATACCGCCGAAAGGCAGGTTTGTCCGCCGTCGATGCAGACGGCGGCCTGTTGCAGGCGGTCGACTTCAATCCGCCTGACCGCATTCTGGTATCGGAAGCGCTGCACCCTCAAAGC
>QWCI01000867.1_pt1 | contig 12223 bp, 10 predicted proteins | sample 1972541 | NCBI WGS metagenome assembly QWCI01 (sample SAMN09866712, study PRJNA288562) | Human oral metagenome isolate term3_saliva, whole genome shotgun sequencing... | isolation source: mouth | host: Homo sapiens | place: USA: California | reverse complement strand
GCTTTGTCGCCAAGATAGATAGCTTCCTTTCTGTCCTTCAGCTTCAGATAAAGTTCATCTTTATCTAATGGATGTTCCAGGATGTAATTGCCCTTTCCGTCGGTAAAGAGTACCTCGAAGAACTGTGGGTGACGTGTTCCGAAATTAATAGAACCACTGCCGCCGGCGTTTCTTAACGCACCGTCTTTTGAGCCCTTTGTACCGATATAGGTCTTGTCACCTGCATAGACGGTTACGTTGTCTGCAGCCTTGAACTTCTGTTCGGTCTTGCCGTTCGCATCGTTGTGCGTCAGTGTTACGGCTGATCCCATTGCCGGTGCGTCAAGGTCGAGGATTCCACTGATTCCTTTACCCATCTTCTTTTCAATAGATTCATATACGATAGTGATGTTGCCTTCGTGTGTCGTGCCGTCAGCAAGTACCACCTTGCCGGGCACATTATAGATGTTCACGGAAGCATCCCTGGCCTCTTTCACCAGCTGTCGTTCCTCATCGGCAGCCTGTTGCTCATCTGCTTTTGCCTTGTTTGCCAATCGCAGCTTGATATTCTCCGTCATATCTCCCAGTGCATAGCCGTTTGCAAGCAGTTTTGATACCATACGGCGCACCATCTCGTTCTCGGAGAGTTTGAATGCAGTCTTGTATTCCAGGAAGGGAAGTTTCCTGTCATCACAGGTTGTTATGTTGCTGAAATTCTCGCTGCGGTTCCAATATTCGAGCTTAATCTCGGCTACCTGGTTACCCACACGGTCCTTGACATAATAGTTTGCTTTGCCTAATGAAGGTTCATTGACAAGAACCTTTCCCACCATCTCTTTGTTGATGATAATGTCGCCATTGTTGTTGATGGAGAAGGGATGCTGTGCGGTAAAGTCCTCATCGGTTTTCTCCATCTTTTTGACTATGGTATAGAGGCTGTCCCATTTTGCAGAGAAAGGACGCGAGCCCTGTTCGAAGAGGTCGTCAATGGTGGATTTACTGATACCGTCCACTGCGATGAGCTGGGGGTTGCTGTCTAACAATTTGTAGACAAGGTACTTCGTGGTAGACAGTACAATCCTGTCTTTCGGGTTTTGCAGTTCAAAGACTGCGCCTTCAGGTGATGTGAACTGGAGCCACTCTTCTGGTGTGCTGACGCCTTGTTTTGTCTTGTTCGTAATGAAGAATGTGAACACCTTTTTCCCATCAGGCGTAGATAGGTCGCAGACTCTTTTCTCTTCTTTTACAAGTGCTACCGGTGTTCCGTCAAGTAATACCTCCCCTTTCTTTATTTTCAGGTTTTGGGCATGCGCGGAAAGCAGCATGAAGCTGGCGATGAAGCCTAATACTGTTTTTCTCATTTTACTTATATGAGTTCTAGATTGATATGAATTGGCTGCAAAGATAGTGAATTTTTGTAAGAACTCCAAATGTCGGATGCACCGAATTTTATTCGCAGAAAAGCGAGTGATCGCACCCATTTTGTGGGATGTTGTGCTCGCTTTTCGAGTGGACATTCGTTTTGTTTCGGGGCTAATCCTGTTTTTGTGGGGCTGCTCCTATACTTTCTCCTCCCGACCTTTCGCCCTGTTGGTGAAATGTCGGGATCTTTTCAATCTGTCAAAGAGCGTGTGCGCTGATTGTGAGGACGATAGTTCGTCTGTTTTGCGCTATATGGACACCGCAGTGCGGCGGGAAAAGGGAAAGTTGTGTTTATTCAAGCGCAAAGATAAATCTTTTGTTTCGAATAGAAGGCGTTTTTGCGAAACAATTTTTCGGATTTTCTTCGCACTGTGGTGATGAGGATAAAAACAAGTGGACTTTCTTTCGAATGCTCTCTTGTTTTTTGTCTTTCTCGGCTTCTTTTGGTGGAAAGCCGCGCGCCTTTTTCTTCTCGCTCCGTCGGCGGTTGCTCCTCGCGTGTGTAGGTACGCCTAAGCGGACACGCACCTGCGCATCGCGCACTCACCGCAGTTCGCATTTCTTGCCTTCACCCTTCACCTTCACCCGCAATGCGTTGAAAATGTGAAAGATACGCGTGAACTTTCGGGTGGTTTTAACACTTCACCAGTGAAGGAAAATGCCCCCTTGCCTTCACCTGTAAAGTTTTGTCCGTCAGTGTTTTGTGCCTTTTGGGTGAAGAGGTGAAGGCAAAAAACGAAAAACGGCGGACGCGCGTCTACGCGTGCGCGTTGGCCGGCGCATAGCTCACAATCGGGGTGGGGAGGGCGGTGAGCTGTGGCGCGGCGGAGAAAGACCAATGAGTGTGCAACACCGGCGCGTCTTTTTGCCCTTGGTTTGGGGGGGCGGCGTGGCGTTTCGCTCATCGATAACTCTTTTTAGACGCCACCGCGTGTGGAAAATTTGTATTTTTGCCGTGGGGCGTAGGGCTTAGGGCGCGTGGTTCGCCATTTTGCCCGACCCACCGTTGCCCCCGGCACATCAAAACAAAACAAGACACATGAAAAAAAACACCCGTTCCATTCACTGCGCCTATCCGCGCCGTGATGCTTACGACGCCTTGAGTATGCCCGTCTATGAAAGTGTGGCGTATGAATTCGAAGATGCGGCGACCATGGCCGATGTCTTTTGCGAACGCATCACGGCTCCCGACTATTCGCGCGTGGCCAATCCCACCGTCACCCACTTCGAAGACCGCGTGGCCGCCATCACCGGGGCGCGCCGCGTCGTTGCCTTCAATTCGGGCATGGCGGCCATCAGCTCCGCCCTCCTTTCGCTCACTGCGGCCGGCGCCAATGTGGTCACCTCGCGCCATCTTTTCGGCAATACCTATGCGCTGCTCACCGAAACCCTGGCGCGCTTTGGGGTCGAAGTGCGCTTTTGCGACCTCACGCGTCCCGAACAACTCGAAACGGTCCTCGATGAGCACACGGCCTGTCTCTTCTTCGAAATCCTCACCAATCCGCAGCTGGAAGTGGCCGATGTGTGTGCACTGGCCGCGGTGGCGCACCGCCGCGGGGTGCCGTTGGTGGCCGACACGACGATGATCCCTTTCACGGAGTTCGACGGGCAGGCACTGGGCATCGATGTGGAAGTGGTGTCGAGCACCAAATATGTGAGCGGGGGCGCCACCTCGTTGGGCGGCGTGGTCATCGACTACGGGCATTTTCCGACGTTCACCGAGCGCATCACCCACGAAGCGCTTTTCAATTTGGGAGCCTACATGACACCGCAGGTGGCTCACCTGCAAACCCTCGGACTCGAAACACTCGAAGTGCGCTATCGTCGGCAAGCCGACACGGCCTTGGTTTTGGCACAGTGGTTTGCGGAGCGTTCGGAGGTGGAGCGCGTCACTTATGCCGGTTTGTCCTCGCATCCTGCCCATGCCCTCTTTGCACGACAATACGGCGGGACGTTCGGCGCGATGCTCACCCTCGATTTTGCCGATCGCGCCACGGCCTTTCGCTTCCTCGACGCCCTGCGCTTGGTGCATCGCGCCACCAATCTCTTCGACAATCGCACCTTGGCTATTCATCCGGCGAGCACCATCTTCGGTCTCTTCACCCCCGAGCAGCGCGCCGCCATGCAGGTGCGCGAAACGACCGTGCGCCTTAGCATCGGTTTGGAAGACGTCGACGATCTGCGCGAGGATTTCGCCCAAGCGCTTGCGGCAGCCGTGTCGGTTGCGACTCAAGCCTGATCGCCCGGTTCCGCTCCTTGCTTTTTTAATGGACTCCTAACGATTTTTCCCTACCATGTCTTCCTACAATTTCGACACGTACATTGACCGTACCGGTACGGGCGCGCTCAAAATCGACGCTCTCGGCCCGCGCTGGGGACGCACCGACTTGCTCCCGCTTTGGGTGGCCGATATGGATTTTCCCACCCCCGATTTCATTCTCGATGCCCTGCGCGATCGTTTGGCGCATCCCATTCTGGGCTACACGGCCGAACCGGCCGACTACCGCCCCGCCATTGTCGACTGGATGGCGGCGCACCACGATTGGCGCATTGCGCCGGAGTGGATCAGTTTCGTGCCCGGTGTGGTGAAAGGCATTGCTTTTGTGCTGGATGCCTTCACGCAGCCCGGCGATAAAATCCTCATCCAACCGCCGGTCTATCACTTGTTTCGCCTGACGATCGAGCGCACCGGCCGAACTGTGGTGGACAATCCGCTGCGCATGCGCGAGGATGGGCAGTATGAAATGGACTTTGACCAACTGGCTGCGGTGGCCGAGGGGTGTAAGGTGCTCGTCTTGTGCAACCCTCACAACCCGGGAGGACGCTGTTGGGATCGGGCAACGCTCGTCCGTTTGGCTGGGTTCTGTGCGGAGCGCAAGATTTTGGTGGTGAGCGATGAGATTCACGCCGATATGGCCTTGTTCGGCGCACGGCATTGTCCCTTTGCCGAGGTTTCTGCCTGTGCGGCGGCCAATAGTATCACGCTCGGTGCGCCGACGAAGACGTTCAACCTCGCCGGGGTGGTAAGTTCCTATGCCATTGTGCCCGACGACGGGTTGCGCCAGCGGTTTTTCGACTGGTTGCAGGCGCGTGAGTTGAACGAGCCCACCGTTTTCGCACCGATAGCCACGGTGGCGGCTTTTCGTCACGGCGAAAAGTGGCGCCGCGAGATGTTGGCTTATGTGGAAGACAACATTCGTTTCGTCGAGGCCTACTGTCGTGAGCATCTCCCGGCGGTGCGCCCCATTCGTCCCGAAGCCAGTTTCTTGGTGTGGCTCGATTGTCGCGAATTGGGCTTGGCACACGACGACCTGCTCGATTTGTTTGTGGACAAGGCGCGCCTTGCGCTCAACGACGGCGAGATGTTCGGCACGGGTGGTGCCGGTTTCATGCGGCTGAACGTCGGCACGCCTCGTGCTGTGCTGGAACAGGCGATGCAGCGTTTGGCAGCAGCCGTCGCGCAACTTTGACTTTCGCCTTCAGGTAAAACGCCCCGAGCAACTGAACAGCTGCTCGGGGCGTATTTTTGGGGGGAGAGAAGGGGAGCCGTCAGAACGAGATGTCCAGACCGGCGTCGACGACATTGTAGTCCTTCCGCATTTTGACGATCGGGGCGGTGTCGTAGATCAGGCGATAGGTGCCTCTGATGCCGATAGTGGGCGTGATGTTGTACTTGAGATCGACGGCGGCGCCGAAGCGGGCTTTCTTCAAGTAGGTGTCGGGCGTGGCTTGGTGTATGGCCGTGGTGGTGAGTTCCCATTGGTCGCCGATCTTGTGTCGCACACTGAGTGAGAGATGGCTCTTGATGCGGTTGCTAAGGACGTAGGACTTGGCATCGGGAGCCGTTTCGGGCTGCTCCCACTCTTCGTGTTCGTAGAATAAACCGGCGGTGGCCCAAAGGAGGGTGGAGCGGGTGTTGACCAATCGGTAGCGCGACTGAAGTCCCGAAGAGAACTTGAACGCCATGCCTCTGCTGGCTGCCCACTGCGATTCGGCGTAAGGATAGATTTCAAAGGAGCGATCCAGTAAATAGCGAAATTCGCCGTGTAGATAGCCTCCGCTCAGGGCTACATTCTTGCCGTAAGAGGAGAACTCAAACTTATTGAGGATGTTGACCACGCGGTTGCGGTGGATGAGGATGTTGAGGTTTGCACTGTTCTTGAACGTGAGCACATTTTCCTTATCGGTTTGGAAGTTGAGCGAGGGGGTGATCATGCCTTGTAGGGTCTTCGTGCTGTCGAGCCTCATCGTCATGTTTTCCGAAAAAAGCAGCTGGGCATAGAGCGTTGTAGGAGCCAGTAAGAGCAGGAAGAGGTAGAGTAGTCGTTTCATTGATTCTGTTTAGTTCGTGATGGGTTGTTTCCGGTGCAAAAATAAGCACTTTAAGATGAATTTTGTCGTCGGCGCTTGAAAAAAGTTGTGTTTATATTTGGTTTATGTTGTAAACCTAATTACATTTGCACTCAGAAAGTGGGAAAGTTCGCGATAATCCCATTTTTCTTTCGTTGTATAGTTTATATTGTAAACCATTTGTCGATTCGTTCTCCGCAACCTCAAACAAGCAGAAGGCGCGATTTGGCAAAACATAAAAAAACAACTCCATGAAAAATGAACAACCCATGACGGGGCGGGAGAGTTTGGAACTCATCTCTGCCATGATTGTCGACACGCGTCGGCGCTATCACTTTGAGGATGGCCGCCTCCATCTGTTTTGGGGCTACCTCGACATTGCCGTTGCCCTGCTGGTGTGGGGCGTGGCCTATTTCACACAAAGCGTTTGGGCCAACTTGTTGTGGTGGCTCATCCCCGTGGTGGGCATCCCCGTGAGCCGCTTACTCTCGCGGAAAAGCGGAGCTAAAGGGTACGCCCTCAGCTATACCGACCGCATGATTTCGAGCATGTGGCGCTATGTGGGCTTCCTTTCCTTCGCCTTTGCGCTCATTTGTCTGCTTTTCTCCTTCGGAGGTCATCCGCAAGTGTGGATGCTGATGTTCTTTTACAGTTTCTTGGTGGTGGGCATGGGCACTGCCGTGGTCGGTTTGCTGCTCGATTACCGGTCGATGCTCTACGGCGGAGGTTTTTCCATTTTGGCCGGTGCCTTCGTCCTCACGGCGACCATCGCCGAGAGTCCGTTGCTCGAGGTGTGGGCGATGCCACTGTTCATTGCGAGCCATACGGCGATGTTTGTGATTCCCGGTCATCTCATCTACGCCGACACGCGACGTCGTGCGCAAAACAAAACTGCCCTCGATGCCTAATCCACTGCCTGATCTCGATCCTTTGCTCCACTCTCGGTTGCGGCTGGCGGTGGTGTCGGTACTCATGAACGTGGAGGAGGCCGATTTCACCTTCCTCCGTGAGCGCACCGCCGCCACAGCGGGCAACCTGAGTGTGCAGCTCGACAAGTTGGCGACGGCCGGTTACATAGAGGTGCTCAAACTCCAATCGGCCAAACGCCCTCGCACCCTTTGTCGCATGACGCCCCGCGGCCGCGCGGCTTTCGAAGCCTATGTGGAGGCGCTCCGTCAGTTTGTGCCTTTCGATTGAGAGGTCGCGGAGAGAACTACCCTTTGCCGACTGACGGCTCGAATGAAACACCTGCCTTTGTGCACGCTTCCGGCGGCATGCCGACAGCAAAAAGAATGCGCGACGACTCAAGGAGAGTCGTCGCGCATGGTGCTTGAAATATTCGCTGTGTGCTGTCGAAAACTACCGCGTGCTGTTGTCTGAGAACAGACTTTATGCGTTGAGCGGGGAGGGGGGAGCGTGGTCGCCTCCACATTCGTGTACTGAAGTGAGCAGCGCGGTCGGCAACCTATGTGGGGAAGTGGAGTGGAAGAGGGTATAGTCAGACGAAACGGATGTAGCCTTCTTTGCGCGGTGGGGTGTGCGAGGGGAAGTGTTAGGCGTGGCCGACCACACAAAGGCCGATGCCTTCCACGTCGGCGTCGATGCCCCATTGGGCGAGGAGGGCTTTCCCCTCGGGACGGTCGAACATCTCGTGGGCACGGTGGATCCAGCACGCACCCCAACCGAGGGCGTGGGCGGCGTTGAGGAGATTGCCCATCACGAGCGAACCGTCGTAGAGATAGGTGGGTTGGGCGCGATCGGCCAGGACCACCATGACAACAGGAGCGCCGTAAAAGGGATCGCCGTCGCGACCGAGGATTTCGGCGTTGAGGCGCGAGAGTTCGTCGCGCACCGTGCGGTCGGTGACGACAACGATGAAGGGCGACTGGCGGCCGCGTCCCGTGGGAGCGTTGGCGCCGGCGTCGGCAATGCGTTGCAGATCGGCAACGGAGGGAAGGGGGGCGGGCGCAAAACGCTTGACGCTGCGCCGGGTGAGTAGCATGTCGAGAGCTTCCATGAGCGAAGAATGAGGGTTTTCTGTGTGCCGGCGCGAGCAGGGGAGGAGAGTTGGCGGAAGTGGAGCGCGCCCGCGTCGAGAAAACGGGGTGAAACAATGAACGAGGTGTGGCGCAAAACTACGATTTTTTGTGTGAACAGGCGCAATGGGCGCGCCGCATTTGCAAAAATAATTGTATCTTTGCTCCAAACCTACAACCAGTATGTCAGACTACATTGTTTCGGCCCGCAAATATCGCCCCACGAGTTTCGACTCGGTGGTGGGACAGAAGGCCCTGACCACTACACTCAAAAACGCCATTGCCGGCGGAAAATTGGCGCACGCCTATCTGTTTTGCGGCCCCCGTGGGGTGGGTAAAACGACTTCGGCGCGCATTTTTGCCAAGACGATTAACTGCCTTACGCCCACTTCGGCGGGGGAGGCTTGTGACAGCTGCGAAAGTTGTGTGGCGTTCAACGAAGGACGCTCGTACAACATTCATGAGTTGGACGCGGCGTCGAACAACTCGGTCGACGACATCCGCGAACTTATCGAACAGGTGCAGATTCCGCCGCAGGTGGGGCGCTACAAGGTGTTCATCATCGACGAGGTGCACATGCTCTCGCAAGCGGCCTTCAACGCGTTTCTCAAAACGCTCGAGGAGCCGCCCGCACACGCCATCTTTATCTTGGCGACCACCGAGAAACACAAGATTCTTCCCACCATTCTGTCGCGTTGTCAGATCTATGACTTCAACCGCATGGAAGTGCCCGAAACGGTGGCGCACCTCAAGCACGTGGCGGAGAGCGAGGGGATAAAATATGAAGAGGAGGCGCTCAATGTCATCGCGCGAAAAGCCGACGGCGGTATGCGCGATGCGCTTTCGATCTTCGATCAGGTGGCTTCGTTTACGAACGGAAATATCACCTACGCCCAGACGATTGAGAACCTCAATGTGCTGGACTATGATTACTATTTCGACGTAACGGATCGTATCTTGGCCGTCGACATTCCGCAGGTGATGCTCACGCTCGACGGGGTGCTGAGCAAAGGTTTCGAGGCGGGGCATTTCATCGGTGGTTTGGCGGGGCACTTCCGCGATTTGTTGGTGAGCCGCGACGCGCAAACGCTCCCCCTCCTCGAGGTGGCGGAGAGTGTAAGGGCGCGCTATGCCGAACAGGCGGCACGTTGTACACCGCGCTTCCTTTATGCCGCGCTGAAATTGTGCAACGATTGTGACATCAACTACCGCACCGCACCCAACAAGCGCTTGTTGGTGGAACTGACACTGATCCAAGTGGCACAACTCTTGCAACAAGAGGACGTGCCCCCTTCCGGGCGTCGCCCTACGCTGCGACTTCTCCCCATCTTTAAGCCGGCAGCGGTCCAGGTACCGACGGCCGGTGCGCCTCTTCAGAAAACGAGTGCGCCTCCCTCAGCGAATGCCGCGGCTGTTCACCCGGCAATGACTCCTCCGACGGCGCCGGCTCCTGCTGCGCCGCGACAAACACCCACGCCGCGCACGGCTCATCAGCAGTTGGCGACGACGAAACTCCAAACCATTTCGCTCACTCGACGACCACAGCAGACCGCCGGCACGGAATTGCCCGCTGCTGCGCCGGAAACGGCCGGCGGACAGCCGACAACCGTGACGCGCAACGAGCCATTCAACGTGGAAGCGCTGGAATACCAGTGGATGCGCTTTGCCAACGAACTCCCCCCGGTGCAACTGGCCGATGCCGGTCGCTTGAAAATGATTCGGCCGCAGTTGGCAGACGCTCAACGTGTGGTGGGCGTGGTGGAAAATGAGGCGGCCGCGGCGCATCTGAACAAAATCTTGCCGGCGCTGACAGCTTTCCTTCGTCGCGAACTGCGCAACGACAATGTGGTGGTGACTTTTGTCGTGAGTACGGCTACTCCCGAGAAGAAGCGCGTGTATTCGCCGCGTGACATTTTCCGCCAGATGGTCGAAAACAACGAGGCGTTCCAGCGTTTGGCGGTGGAACTCCAACTCGAATTACATTGATCCACACGGATCATGCTCGATAGTTCATTCTAAAATACTCATTATATTATTATATCTCCTGACATGGCAGACAAAAAGAATCGCTATATCACCGTGGCTTACAAACTCTATTCGGACAACGAACAGGGTATCCACGAGATTTTTGAGGAAGCTCCCGAAGCACATCCTTTCCAATTCATCACCGGTCTTTCGGCCGCCCTCCCCGCTTTCGAAGCGCAGGTGGCAGATCTCAATGAAGGCGACAGTTTCGACTTCACGCTGAGCGTGGAAGAGGCTTTCGGCCCCTATGAGGAAGAACACGTGATCGAGGTACCGAAAGAGATGTTCCACGTGGACGGACGTTTCGACAAAACACAAATTTATCCCGGCGCCATTTTGCCCCTCGTGAACGAGGAGGGAATGCGCTTCGAGGGATTGGTGCTCGATGTGAAGGAAAGCACCGTTAAACTCGATTTGAACCACCCCTTGGCCGGTCGCGACTTGCACTATGTGGGTAAGGTAGTGACAGCCCGCGACGCGACGCCCGAAGAAATTCAGGGTATGATCAACATGATGTCGGGCGAAGGTTGCGGTTGTGGTCACGACCACGGCGACGACCATGAATGCTGCGGCGGACACGGCCATCATCACCATGGCGACGACCACGAGTGCTGCGGCGGTCACGGTCATCACCACCATGGCGACGACCACGAATGCTGCGGCGGACACGGACACCATCACCACGACCACGATCATGGTCACGGCGAAGGCGGTTGCGCTTGCGGCGGTCGCTGAGGACTGTCAGAAATACAGCTCTTTTCGTGTAGATCGGAGGCGCGCCTGCGATGAAAATATCGTGGCAAGCCCGAATCTGTTTTCGTCCAACTCTGCAGGAGTTGTCAAGATGCGTTCAGCTGTTGGCAACGGCCTATAGAGAAAAGACGTCAAACTTGATGAACGAGAGGAGTCTGCGCAAAATAAATGAGAGCTTTCGCACCATAAGGGCGAAGGCTCTCATCGTTTATGATCAGCAAAAAAGAAGTTTATGAATACGTTTGGTCATTATTTTCGACTGACGACCTTCGGCGAGAGTCACGGTGCAGCCGTGGGCGGCGTGATCGACGGTATGCCACCGGGAGTGAAAGTGGATGTGGACTACATTCAGCGCGAATTGGATCGTCGTCGACCCGGCCAGAGTCGGATCACGACCCCACGTAGCGAAGGCGACCGCGTAGAGTTGCTTTCGGGCGTGTTTGAAGGGCGCACAACGGGTTGTCCCATTGGATTTGTTGTGCGCAACGAGCAGCAGCATTCCGCAGACTACGATAATTTGCGCGATGTGTTTCGTCCGTCGCATGCCGATTTCACCTATCAAATGAAGTATGGAGTGCGCGACCACCGCGGAGGTGGCCGAAGTTCGGCACGCGAAACCATCAGTCGCGTGGTGGGAGGCGCCTTTGCGAAACTCCTCTTGGCCGATTTGGGCGTGGACATCAAGGCTTGGACGCGACAAGTGGGGAATGTGGTGCTCGATCGAGATTATCGCGAATTACGCCTCGATCAGATTGAAGCGAACGCCGTGCGCTGTCCCGATGTCGAAGTGGCGGCAGAAATGGAGCGTTTGATCTTGGAAGTACGTGCCGAGGGTGACACCATCGGTGGAGTGGTGGAATGCGTGGTGCGCGGTTGTCCGCCGGGGTGGGGCGCGCCCGTCTTTGACAAACTCCACGCGCAGTTGGGCGCGGCGATGTTGGGCATCAATGCGGCCAAGGGCTTCGAATATGGAGCGGGATTTGCCGGTTGCGCCCTGAGAGGATCGCAACTCAACGATATATTTGTTCCCGGATTCGCCACGGCGACCAACCACAGCGGCGGTATTCAAGGCGGCATCTCCAACGGCCAAGACATTGTTTTTCGTGTGGCTTTCAAACCGGTGGCAACCCTCCTCCGCGATCAGCAAACGATAACCAAGACCGGCGAATCGGCGGTGGTGCATGCCAAAGGCCGCCACGACCCTTGTGTGTTGCCGCGCGCCGTGCCGATTGTTGAGGCGATGGCCGCCATGGTTTTGGCCGATGCCTATTTGCAGCAGCGCACTGTCGCATCGGAGACCGACTAACCGTTCTTGTGTAACTCAACAGACGGCGGATTTTGCAGCAAGCGCGCTTTGTTTGTCAGACGATTGCCACTTATTTCTCGATGGATTGCCCTCTTTTCTCGGCAGATCTCTGTATTGAGCGCGAATTATTGTCGTGAAATGAGGCAGCTCGGAGCATCTTGTACTGTTTTTCGGCCTTTTTTTGTGTTGTACGGCAACTTTTGAGTTAAAATAGGGCGCGAATGGAGGTTTTTATTGTCTTTTGCTTGCTGTATGTTTGCAAAAGGTCTATATTTGCACTATGTAGTTGTCGCGATGATAACGAGAAAATAGTTTAGTTAAGTCTAGTTTAGTTTTTGTGTTGGTTAATGGG
>QWCI01002193.1_pt1 | contig 12226 bp, 10 predicted proteins | sample 1972541 | NCBI WGS metagenome assembly QWCI01 (sample SAMN09866712, study PRJNA288562) | Human oral metagenome isolate term3_saliva, whole genome shotgun sequencing... | isolation source: mouth | host: Homo sapiens | place: USA: California | reverse complement strand
CAAATCCATAAAATGTTTTACAATGGCTGGTAAAAAACAAATTAAGACTGCTCTTATTTCGGTCTTTCACAAAGATGGACTTGAGGATTTGCTCAAGAAGTTAGACGAAGAAGGTGTGAAATTCCTCAGCACAGGTGGTACACAGGAATTCATTGAATCATTAGGTTATGAATGTCAAAAGGTAGAGGATGTTACATCTTATCCTTCAATTCTCGGTGGTCGTGTGAAGACACTTCATCCAAAGGTTTTTGGAGGTATTCTTTCTCGTCGTGATAATGAAAGTGATCAGGCACAGATGAAAGAATATGAGATTCCATTTATCGACCTCGTTATCGTCGACCTTTATCCTTTTGAGCAGACTGTAGCCAGTGGTGCCAGCGCAGAAGATATTATTGAGAAGATTGATATAGGCGGTATCTCACTGATACGTGCAGGAGCAAAGAATTTCAAGGATGTTGTTATCGTACCAAGTAAGGCCGAGTATCCAGTGTTGCTCCAGATTCTCAATACAAATGGCGCACAGACAGATATTGAAGATCGTAAGATGTTCGCAGAACGTGCTTTCGGTGTTAGTAGCCACTACGATACAGCTATTCATAGTTGGTTCACAACTGAATAAGCGCACATAAGTTAAGAATATACATTTATAAAATACACATATATTAATGGGATTATTTTCATTTATCCAGGAAATTGCTATGGACCTGGGAACGGCAAATACAATTATTATCAGCGATGATAAAATTGTTGTCGATGAGCCATCAGTAGTAGCACTGGATCGTCGCACAGATAAGATGATTGCTGTAGGTGGTGATGCAAAGATGATGTACGAGAAGGAACATCCCAATATTCGTACAATCCGCCCTTTACGTGATGGTGTTATTGCCGACTTTACAGCTTGTGAGCAGATGATGCGTGGACTTATCAAGATGGTTCACAGCGGTAATCGTTTCTTCTCACCTTCATTGCGTATGGTAATTGGTGTTCCATCAGGTTCTACTGAGGTTGAGCTTCGTGCCGTTCGTGACTCAGCAGAACACGCTGATGGTCGTGATGTTTACCTTATCTTTGAACCAATGGCAGCAGCTCTTGGTATGGGTCTTGATGTAGAGGCTCCAGAAGGTAACATGATTGTTGATATCGGTGGTGGTAGCACTGAGATTGCAGTTATTTCTTTGGGTGGTATCGTATGTAATAACTCTATCCGTGTAGCAGGTGATGACCTCACTGCGGATATTCAGGAGTATATGAGCCGTCAGCATAATGTAAAAGTCAGTGAGCGTATGGCAGAGCGTATCAAGCTTCACGTAGGTTCAGCCTTGACAGACCTTGGTGATGAAGCACCAGAGGACTACATTGTACATGGTCCTAACCGCATCACAGCTCTTCCTATGGAGGTGCCTGTATGCTATCAGGAGATTGCTCATTGTCTTGATAAGACTGTTGCAAAGATTGAGAATGCTGTACTTTCAGCATTAGAGAATACTCCACCTGAGCTTTATGCAGATATCGTAAAGAATGGTATTTACCTCAGTGGTGGTGGTGCTTTGCTTCGTGGTATTGACAGTACAAGCATTGGTTCTTGTTCGTTGCCCTGGAAGTCTTGAGTATGGTTCTTCTGTTCCGATTCAATGACTATCAGGGCAGTGTGTGGTTCACGTCAGCGAACTATGTGGCAGGTTTGGTCTATGAAGGAAGTTCAAAGATTACCTCTTATCTAACGATGGGTGAGGTGAATGAGGCTTTGACCAAACGCAATCTTGAACTGGAGCGTCAGGTGAAGGAGTTATCAGCTCAGCTGTATGATAAGACAAAGGATTCAACTTTCCTACATAAGGGACAGTATCGTTTCCTTTCAAAGTTCCGATTGATACAAGCTAAGGTTGTAGCCAATTCGTTAGATAAACCTAATAACTTTATCACCATCAATAAAGGAACATGGGATGGTGTACATAAAGATATGGGTGTTGCCTGTGGTAATGGTGTTGTGGGTATTGTCTATATGGCGGGTATTCATTATGCTGTTGTAATCCCAGTGCTAAATTCAAAGTCGAATATTAGTTGTTCTATTCAGGGACGCGACTACTTCGGATATCTTCATTGGAATGGTGGTGCTCGTGATGTAGCTTACTTGGATGATGTTCCTCGTCATGCTAAGTTTAAGTTAGGGGATCGTGTCGTAACGAGTGGATATTCTTCTGTATTTCCAGCTGGTGTGTTGGTAGGTAAGATCAAGCATGTCTATAATTCGGAAGATGGACTCTCTTATCGCCTTCAGATTCAGCTGTCAACTGATTTTGGCAATCTTCGTGATGTCTGTGTGATTGATGATGCCTCTATAAGAGACCAACGTCAAGTTATCAAGGCAGCACAAGATTCTATCAAACCTCTTGAGAGTCAGATAGGGAATAGGGTACAGTAAGTAAACTGTTTACCTGTATAATTAAGTTTGATGGGAGGTAGGATAACCGCACCTTGTAGTTTAATTCTTACTTTGGTGTGAACCACTTATCCCCCTTTGATTTACGAATAGAAAGAATGAATATAGATTTCCTAAAACGTTTGCTTTGGTTTGCTGTATTGACAGTGGCACAGGTGTTTGTACTCAATCACATCCATCTGTTTGCTGTTGCCACGCCATTGCTTTATATCTATTTTATTCTTCTGTTTCCTCGTAATTATCCTCAGTGGGCTATTCTCTTATGGGCGTTTTTAATGGGTCTAACGATTGATACCTTCTCAAATACGCCAGGTGTAGCTGCTGGTTCATTGACTTTAATAGCCGCCTTACAGCCTTATGTATTGCAGCTATTCATTCCTCGTGATAGTAGTGAGAATTTCCAAGCAGGTATGGATACGCTTGGCATACCGCAATATACGTGGTATGTGGCTATTCTTACTCTGATATACAGTGTGGCCTTCTTCTCTTTAGAGATGTTCAGTTTCTTTAATGTGATTGAATGGTTGCAGTGTATTGGAGGTAGTTCATTGCTCACGCTTATTCTTATTCTTGTTGTTGAGAACGTAAGGAGGCGATAAGAAATGAAGAATTACGATTTAGAGAAACGTCGCCTCGTGCTTAGTGCAGTTGCAATTGGCATCGTGGTGATATATATTATACGTCTTTTTGCTCTTCAGATAGCCAGTGACGACTATCGGAAGAGTGCTGACTCTAATGCTTTTTTAAAGAAGATAGAGTTCCCTTCACGTGGTTCAATCACAGATAGGAATGGTAAGCTGCTGGTTTATAATCAGCCAGCTTATGACATCATGGTAGTAACCAACGAGATGAGAGGGCATCTTGATACACTTGAGTTTTGTAAGGCACTGAACATAACCAAGGCTGATTTCAACAACCGAATGGCTAATCTCAAGGATAGGAGTAAGAACCCGGGTTACTCTCGATTCACACAACAATTGTTCTTGAGTCAGTTGAGCGATAAAGACTTTAGTGCTTTTCAGGAGAAACTCTATCGTTTTCCAGGCTTTTATATTCAGAAACGTAGTGTTCGCCAGTATCAGCGAGCTATCGCTGCACATGTCCTTGGTGATGTCGCAGAGGTGAGTCAGGGGGATATTGAAGAAGATGAGTACTATCAGCCAGGCGATTATATCGGTAAGATGGGTGTTGAGCGTGAGTATGAGAAAGACTTGCGTGGAGTAAAGGGAGTACAGATTCTTTTGCGTGATGCCCACGGACAGATACAAGGTCGTTATCAAGATGGTAAGTATGACCAACGCCCACATCCTGGACGTGATATCCAACTCGGTCTTGATGCAGAACTTCAAGTACTCGGTGAGCGTTTGATGGAAGGCAAATTGGGGGCTATTGTGGCTATTGAACCAAAGACGGGACAGATTTTGGCAATGGTTTCCGCACCAACTTTCGACCCTCGTTCGATGATTGGCAAACTGCGTGGTAAGCATCAGCGTGAGATGACACTCGATCCTGCAAAGCCTTTGCTCAATCGTGCTATTATGGGACAGTATCCTCCTGGTTCAACGTTTAAGACAGGACAGGCTGTTACCTATTATTCAGAAGGAATTGTAAACGATTCTACTCGTTATCCATGCCATCATGGATTTAACTTTAAGGGTCTTCATGTCGGTTGTCATGCACATGGTTCCCCTATTGCGTTGGTGCCTTCAATTAGTACCTCTTGTAATAGTTATTACTGTTGGGGACTATATCAGATGCTCTCTAATCGTAAAAAGTATAAGTCTTTAGAGGATGCTATGAATGTGTGGCGCGATTACATGGTATCAATGGGATTCGGTTACAAGTTAGGTATTGATCTACCTGGAGAGAAGCGAGGCATGATTCCAAATGCTAAGTTCTACGACAATGCTTTTAAGACGTGGAATCCGCTTTCAGTCATTTCAATTTCTATTGGACAGGGTGAGGTCAACCTTACTCCATTGCAGATTGCCAACCTTGGTGCAACGATTGCCAATCGTGGTTACTACATTACACCGCATGTTGTACGTAGTATTCAAGGAAAGAAGCTTGATAAGAAGTATTTGGAGAAGCACCATACAAAGGGTAGTCTGAGGTCTTATCAGGAAGTAATTGCGGGTATGGTTTCATCAGTACGTGGCGGAACTTGCGCGCGTGCAGTCCATCCAGGTTACTCATTAGCTGGTAAGACGGGTACAGCTCAGAACCGTGGTAAGGACCACTCTGTGTTCATGGGCTTTGCACCTGTTGATACGCCAAAGATTGCTATTGCTGTTTATGTCGAGAATGGTGGCTTTGGTGCTGACTTTGGTGTGCCAATCGGTTCGCTGATGATAGAGCAATATATTAATGGTAAGCTTACGCCTGGCGATGAGGCTCGTGCAACTGCGCTGCAGAATCGCCATATCTCATATTCTTTCAAGCGTCCTTTGTCACGTGCAGACTCACTTCGTCTTGACTCAATCAAGCGTGTAAATATTATTAGAGATTCGCTGAAGAAGGTAAAGGAAAAGCAAGACTTAGCAGAAGCCGTAAGGATAAAAGAGGCACAGGCAAGGAAGGATGCTGAAGAAAAGGAAAAGAAGAAGCAACCACAGAACGAACCTGCTATTCGTGTAGAGCCAGAAACAAAGGTTAAGACGGAGAAAAAAGACAAGGACAAGGGAGGCGATAAGAAGGAAAAAGAGAAAGAAAAGAATAAAGATACACGAAAGGAAAATAAAGATAAGCCTAAGGTTAGTGATAAACCAAAGGAGCAACCCAAAGATAAACCGAAGGAACAACCTAAGGTAAAGCCTAAAGAACAGGTAAAAGAAAAGCCCAAGGAGCAGCCTAAGGCTAAACCGAAGGAGCAAGTAAAAAATAAACCAAAGGAACAACCAAAAGCGAATTCTAAGGTTCAATCCAAAGATAAACAAAAAAGCAAGGAGAACGTAAACCGTGCCAAGTAATTATACAGCAGACAGACAACCAGGTGTACTTCGTTCATTAGATTGGTGGACGATAGGTATCTATATTGCATTGCTCACCTTTGGATGGGTAAGTGTCTGTGGTGCGAGTTATACTTATGGCGATACAGAAATATTCTCACTTTCAACTCGTTCGGGTATGCAGATTGTGTGGATAGGTACTTCTATTTGCTTGGGTTTTGTGCTTCTCATGATGGACGACCGCTTCTATGACACCTTTGCTTATGTCATCTATGGTTTGTTAGTGCTTCTTCTCTTTGCTACAATCTTTAATCCCCATAGTATTAAAGGTTCACGTTCGTGGCTTGTTATGGGTCCACTACGATTGCAGCCTGCCGAGTTTGCCAAGTTTGCAACGGCATTAGCAATAGCCAAATTTATGTCGGCTTATGGCTTTACGATTAAGAATTGGAAGCATTTTGCTGGTGCGTGTGGAATTATCTTTCTGCCTATGCTATGTATTGTCGGCCAGCGTGAGACAGGTTCTGCCTTGGTTTATTTCTCTTTCTTCCTTATGCTTTATCGTGAGGGAATGTCTGGTGCGTTCCTCTTTACTGGACTGGCAATGGTCATTTATTTTGTTGTCGGCATAAAGTATGAGGAAGTTTTGCTGTGGGATACGCCCACGTCCTTAGGAAAGTTTGTAGTCCTTTTACTTGTTCAAATATTCTCCTCAGTTATGGTGTGGGTCTATGTGGGCGATAAAGGACGTACGCGCTTGTTGCTAACTTATGTCTTTGGAATTACGGGGCTTGCCTTACTCTTTTCAGAGTTTGTTATTCCGTTTGACGTTGTTTGGGTACAGTTGGTTTTATCGGCATGTGTTATTGGCTATTTAGTCTATAATGCTATGAATACTCGCTTTGCCAACTACTTCTATATAGCATTGTTTGCTTTGGGTTCAATTGCCTTTTTCTATTCAGCAGATTATGTGTTGAATGAAGTCATGCAGCCACACCAGCGAGTGCGTATCAACGTACTTTTAGGCTTAGATGAGGACTTAGCAGGAGCAGGATATAATGTACATCAGAGTGAGATTGCTATCGGATCGGGTGGTTTGCAGGGCAAAGGTTTTTTGAATGGTACGCAGACTAAGTTGAAGTTTGTTCCAGAGCAAGATACTGACTTTATCTTCTGTACTGTAGGTGAGGAGGAAGGCTTCCTCGGTTCAGCTTCAGTTCTTGTGCTGTTCCTCTTCCTTATACTCCGACTAATGTATCTTGCCGACCGACAACCTTTCAAGTTTGGACGAGTCTACGGCTATTGTGTCGCTGGAATCTTCTTATTCCACGTCTTTATTAACGTCGGAATGGTATTGGGTCTAACACCAGTTATTGGTATTCCGTTACCTTTCTTCAGTTATGGAGGTTCTTCTCTTTGGGGCTTTACGTTGCTTCTATTTATTTTCCTCCGTATAGATGCTGGGCGTAATCTTATCCGTCAGTAGGGGATAGGATTACGCTTGGATAGTTTTAAGAAAAGGAATACAATTTATCTTTTTGATAGATACTTCTCTTTTTGTTTAGGAGAATAAGTCTATACATCAAAAAGCGTTTTTTATTATAGAGTGGTATAGCTTTCTACTAATAATAAGTTGGTTTTGTTTGCACTATTTTCTGCACGGTGTTTTGTGCTCCGCACCATTGGGGTTAAGCCTCCGCACCACACGTGCTAAGCATCAACACCCCTTGTGTTAAGCATTATCACCATTTTAGAATATGGGAAGTTGAGCAACTTATTATCATGAGATGAAGGAGAGTACGATACTAATACTTGCTAAATATGATATTATAGCTTAGACTGGTGCTACTTAGGCTTATTCCTGTATAGAAAATGGCTACTTCATGACTCTAATGTATGGAGGATGAAGCAGCCTTTATAGTTTGTCTCTAATGTTTACTTCTTGAGAAGTCTAATACCTACATCGCTGATACCAGGAAGTGACTCACGGTTCATGATATGATGTATCGTGACGTGCATGGAGTCATTTCGGTTGAGGCGGAAGGAGGTAATTGCTTGGCGTATCTCGGTACTTGTGATACCTTTCTGTCCTGCTAATATTCCCTTGTCGTTAACAATCTCACAATTAATGGTATCATTGTAAGTCTTTTCACGCTTCTTACGTTGTCTGTAGTAGATTACTTTCCGCTCAATAATCATACTTATATTGCGGTATGGATAGGTCTGTGCAGCACGTAGGCAGAGGTCTAACTGATATTTGCCCTCCCATTGTCGTGGAATATCAAAAGTAAGCGTATCTTTGCGTGACCAGCCCTGTAGTGACACACTTTTATATCGGTCGTATGTGCGTGGATCACTGCATGAAGCAGCACCCATGGTGATAACCATGAGTGCTATGATATATAATAAGGTGGAAACCTTATGTCTCATTCTTGCGTTCTTTCCGTTTGCTGAGGCTGTCTGCCTTCATTTCTATTGTTTTGTGCGGTACCTTCATTCTGCTGATGTGCAGGACGAGGACCGTTATAAGGACGGCGATTACCATTCTGTGGACGACGGTTATCGTTTTGTGGGCGTCTGTTATCATTTTGCTGACGGTAGTTGTCCTGTCCATCACGCTGATTACGGTGGTTGTCGCGTTGTGGTCTACCAGCTTGCTGACCGTTATTGTTGCGTGGTTGGTTGTTCTTTTTGCGCTTCTTAGCCTTATCAAATCGACTGAGGTCAGCACCAGCAAGGAGGTCAACAGGCTTCTTGGCTGGTTTTGCCTTACCATCTTCAAGGAGTGAAAGTGGCTTCTCACCACGTCGGTTCAGTTCGATAATTTCCTTTGCACGCTCAGCACTGATTGTCTCGAGGTTGGCTGCAAGGTTCTTATCGGTAGAGTAGGTGCATTGACCATTAAGGATATCCGTCTTGAATAGGTGGTATTCACCATCCATTGTCTCCAAGACAACTTCCCTACTTGGAAGTTTTCTGCCAGCCTCCATATAGTCGTCAACCTCATAGTTCAGACAACATTTCAGCTTAGCACACATACCAGCCAGTTTAGTTGGGTTGAGTGAGATGTCTTGAATACGGGCAGCTGTGGTCGAAACACTGGAGAAATTCTTCATCCATGTAGCACAACAAAGTTCACGACCACATGGACCTGTACCACCAATACGTCCTGCTTCCTGTCGTGCACCAATCTGTTTCATTTCGATTCGTACGTGGAAAGCTGCAGCAAGGTCCTTGATAAGCTGACGGAAGTCGACACGTTCGTCGGCAATGTAGTAGAATATAGCTTTGTTTCCATCGCCCTGATACTCTACGTCACCAATCTTCATCTTCAGCCCTAAGCCTTTTGCGATCTGTCGACTTTCAATCATTGTTGCGTGTTCACGTGCTTTTGCTTCGTGATATTTCTGCATATCAACTTCTTTGGCAAGACGATAGACACGCTTGATATCGTCTGGTGACTTTACGCTTGACGACTTCTTAATTTGTAATTTAACGAGACGTCCGGTAAGTGTAACAACTCCAATGTCATGTCCTGGGTTAGCCTCAACTGCCACAATATCACCTTTCTTCAAGTCAAGGTCATTGACATTGTGATAGTATCCCTTACGTGTATTCTTGAATTGAACCTCAACAAGGTCAGTTGTTTGATTGTTTCCAGGCACGTCAGCATTGATTATTTTCTATTTGTTTTTATATATATTGGAAGCCTCCATGCTTCTCTTTGATAGAGGAGTTTGGAAGGCTGTGATAAGCAATTATAAATTATATTGTACAGGTTTCAAGCAGATAACTTGTCAACTTGTTAACTCGTCTACTTGTTCACCTGTCCACTCGTCTACTTCTTCAAAAGTAGTACAATGAGCTTCAATGCCATGTCGTAGAAGACAATCTTGGCATTTGCATTCTGCCCAATATCACGATTGGCACGCTGGAAGAGTTCGTTGATTTCAATGACGTTTGCCTCGTTGATGAATCGTGCAAAGTTCTTTGCGAAGTTCTCCTCTTCCAAAGTCATGTAGTTGAGTTCGGGATTTTGGAAGTTAAACATAAAGTTCTCGCGCACTTGCTGTTGGAAGTAAGTAAGCATACGACGCTCTTTTTCACGTCCATATCCAGCAACAACCTCGCTCCAACGCTTGAGATCTTTTACGTTGCGGAGGTAACACAGACGCATAAGCATTTGGAACATGTTATGGAACTCACGGTTTTCATTGCCTGAGTCTAACGATTCCAATGCTTTCAACCAACTACCATTTGCGATACGAGCAATGCGATGGGCTGCATCAGTATCAATACCCCTCTTGTTGATAAGTGCCTGCTCAATAGCTTCATCTTCGATGCGTTTCACATCAATACGCTGTGTACGACTAATGATGGTTTCGAGAAGTTTCTCTGGTTCCTCGCATACCATGAGGAAGATAGTGCCCTGTGGTGGCTCCTCTAATAGCTTCAACAACTTATTGGCAGATGTGAGATTCATTCGTTCTGGTAGCCAGATGATAGACACCTTATAGCCTCCCTGACTTGATTTCAAAGCAAAAACGCGTGACAACTCGTCGCTTTCTGCACCAGTAATGATAGCCTGCTGCGTGGTAGCTCCCATCTGGTTCATCCATTGGTTCATGGTGAAGTAAGTCCCTTGCATGATAAGTCCGTGCCATTCCTTTGCAAAGTCTGTGCTTACAGGTTGGTGGTCACTACTCATACTTGGTAGCTTGATGGTCGGATAAGAGAAGTGAAGGTCGGGATGTTCCCAGTTTCGAAGCATGGCACGAGCATTTGATACGCTTGGCGATGTTGCTTCCTCAGTTTCATCACCTGCAAGTAAATAGCTGGCAAAAGCCATTGCAAGCGCCATCTTACCCGTTCCATGAGGTCCACAGAAGAGCAAGGCATGAGGCAGACGGTCTTCTTTAACCATCTGAATAAGCCGTTCCTTCACTGCTTCTTGTCCTATAACTTCTAAAAAGTTCATCTTCTCTTGTTTTCTTTTTTATTAGCTGTTCTTTTGCAGAAGACCAGACTCTTCTAATCGCTTCATCACCTCGTGTACACTGCTTACAGCTGAAACAGTGTAGAAGTGTACGTTATTGAAACCATGTACATAGAGGTCTTTCACCTGTTTAACAGCCCATTCGATACCTAATAGGCGTGCTTCTTCATCCGAATTACATTTTAGTGCCAATCCTGCAAGCTCTTCTGGGATGTCACAATGGAATGTCTTTGGAACGACGTTCAACTGAGATAACTTTGCGAAAGGCTTTATACCCGGTATGATAGGAATGGTAACGCCAATCTTTCGAGCCAGATCCACGAAGTTATAGAACTTCTCATTGTCGTAGAAAAGCTGTGTAACGGCAAATGTTGCACCCAAATCCTGCTTCATTTTGAGGTAACGCAGGTCTTGTTCAAGGTTAGGTGCCTCCTCATGTTTCTCAGGATAGCACGCCACACCATATACGAAAGGCTTACCAGGGTGCTTCATCGTAGACCCATCAGTGAATACACCTTCGTTGAAACTGTTTACCTGTTCAATCAGTTCTGTTGTATGACTATGTCCGCCCTTTGTTGGTTTGAACATACGGTCTTCACGTGCTTTATCGCCACGCAGAAGCATCAGATTTTCTATACCAAGGAACTGCAAATCGAGCAATTCGTACTCAATATCTTCTTTCGTTGCACCTGAGCATATCACATGAGGGATGACAGGGATGCCGTAGGTCTGCTGAATTGCAGCAGCAATGGCTATTGTTCCTGGGCGACGACGTATGCTCTGGCGTTCCAGTAGACCATCTTCGCGCTCGTGATATACGAACTCACTGTGGTGAGTGGTGATATTTATGAAGCTCGGATTAAACTCCTTGAGCTGATCAATATTGCGGAAAAGAGACGCTGTTCCATTACCTTTCAAAGGGGGAAGAACCTCAAACGAAAAATGTTTCTCGCCAGTCTCATCGTTCAGCAGTTGCTTTATATCTGTTATGTTGTTGCTCATTTGGCTACAAAGTTAGTAAATAAATGTGAGAAAAGGGGTAGGTTTGGACAAGTAAAACGGTAAAAGAATAAAAAAGTAAAAGCGTTTTTATTTGGTTCTTCCGTTAAATGTGTAGATTGTTAATAGAATGAGACTAATCCACATACATGGTATGATTAGCCCCCAATTAAATGGTTATATAAAGTAGGATAAATAACATGATAAATGTAATTGGGTGCGATGACTATTTGTCTTCTACAAACAACTTATTCCTTTGTTACTTGAGCTTTGTAAATTATTTTCGCCCAACTCAAAACCAATACATGCTCTTTTGGCTTTTAAAAGACGCCCAATTGACTTGCAATAGGTGCTCTTTTGAACTCTAACTAACGCCCTTTTGAAGTCCAATTAAGCACCTTTTACTCTACTACTTTGTAACTAATTGATTTCCTTGTGGTTATAAACCTACTTCTTGTATGTACTTTTGCCGTTATTTATAGAGCTTTTATTTGAAAATATGTAATGATTTTTCAACCCTTTGCCTGCGGATTTTCGAAGTATTAAAGTGAAAAGTTTTTCAATGAGAGAGGATGTTAATAGGATAGGTAGTTGACAGGCTTAGCCGTGTTTTTGTTTAATGAGTAACTTCGGTTCTTCCGTTAAAGCAATACGAAAAGTGTCCGCGCATTTATGCGGAAAAATCATTTATTCTTCTAAAAGTAGTAATGTGTGTAAGGGAAAAACTCGCTTTAGGTGTATTAATAAGTAGATGCATCTTCCCTGAAAGGGAAACAATGCTCGTAAAGTTGGTAATATTTCGACTTACTACTAATATATGAAAAGAATTTTTATGGCAATTAT
>QWCI01001810.1_pt1 | contig 12245 bp, 13 predicted proteins | sample 1972541 | NCBI WGS metagenome assembly QWCI01 (sample SAMN09866712, study PRJNA288562) | Human oral metagenome isolate term3_saliva, whole genome shotgun sequencing... | isolation source: mouth | host: Homo sapiens | place: USA: California | reverse complement strand
TTCAGGGGCCTCGTTGCCTTCGCCACCGTTAGCGTCTGGGCTTTCATCTCCATTGCTGTTGAGTGTTTCCGGGTTCTCGTTGCCTTCGCCACCGTTAGCGTCTGGGCTTTCATCTCCATTGCTGTTGAGTGTTTTAGGGTCCTCGTCGCCATCTTTAGAAGAGTTGTTGGCGTTGTTATTATCATTATCCTCGTCGGCTGCATCGGCTACAAACTCACGTCGATTACGTACGATTTCGTCGTGCTCACAATGATCAAGAAGTAAGAAGAGTATCTCCTCGTGATTCTTCTCTGGCGAGAGGTCGAATCGTGTGAAATCGGTAAGGTGAGGTGCTTTCTCGTGCAGCAGGGCAAGGTCGGCTTCCACAACTGTAGGGCTTACCAACTTATGGAAGTGCGTTAATTTCTCTTTTGCGCTGTACATATCTTAATATAAAATGGTGAATAACGCCCCTCCCGTGTCAGGGAGGGGTGAGCGGTTAGGCTTCAGTTCTTGAGACCTCGACAAGTGTTGTGGTGTCAAGAACACGGAAGGTGATTGACGCACCTGTCTTCGCAGTCCACGTTGCACCCTCCTCGAGTACGAAGGTAGAACCGTCAGCGATGGTGGCAGCCTTATCGGTACCAGCACCAACGAGTGTGATGTATCTACCCTTATCGCTCTTGCTGAGTCCACTGACTGTAGCGATAGCAGCTGCTGCTGATGTTCCGTTTGGAATCGTGTATGTGTTACTGCCTGCTGTGATAGCTACATCTGTAGCATCCGCATTGATAGCAGTAGCAGCAGTAACAGCTGGATTACCAGTGTAAATCAGAGGAAGATCGACAGAGCTGCGCTTGAAAGTCAGAGTGGTGTAACGACCGTCCTTATCGTCCTTCGTCTCAGTGTTAGAGAGGATGATTGGACGCTCGAGTTCACCAACGATGTACCACTCTTTCTTCTTAATGTGCTTGTAAAGAGCGATAAACTTACCTCCGCTGTACTCCTCAATGAAGTTATACAGGTTCGCACGAGCTCCGCCCATTACCATTACAAGCTGATTTTCGCCTGTGGTAGTGATGTCGCCCTTCTCTGTGGTGCCAGTGAAGGTTGGGATATCGTGCGCTTCGAAGTAATGTGGTATCTCGTTTGGCTTCAAAGGAATAGGCGCAACCTCACGGTTAGCGTTAGGTTGTGGAAATTCCTTTGTTCGGTCGATTTGGTCGAGCGCAATGAGATATACAATGTAAGAGATAGCACTACCGTGTGTATCTCGATCTGATACATCGTCTACGTGACCGAGCAATGCCATAGAGGCAAGGGTTACACCTGAACCAGCAGCTGCACCGAGAGAGTGGTCAATCAGCGCAGCTACTAACATGAGAATACCAAAAATCGCAAACGTAGCCATGAACATATTGCGTGACTGACGATTTGCGTAGTTAAATCCTTTCATAGGATTATACGCACGATAGCGTTTCTGAATATTGGGCTTTTTCATTTCTGTTTCTATTAATGATAATTATTGATTAAAGAAAGGAACTGAAGAGGTCAAGCCGTCCCGAGCTTTTAATTCCAATGGCTCTCCTCCCAGTTCCTTAGTCATTCATCTATCGAGCACCTGGTACGTTAGGCTGCAACTCCTTGTTGATGGTGCGCTTGCCACCGACGCAACGCTCCAACTCACGGAACTTGTTGTCGCTACCGAGTATTACCATGATGTAGTCGCCTACAGCTGTAGCGGTGAAGGCAGCCGTGATGCTATCGAACTTACCAGACTTGGCAATCTCTGGCAACTTTGTTTTGTCACCGCACTCGATGCTGTAAGCTACACCAGCCTTCGCATTCTCGATATCGGTGATAGTTGTCAGTGTTGTGGTACTGTCTGTGACTTGCCAGAAGCCATTGTTACCATCCACCTTATCGGTGATAGTAGCTGCAAAGAGATTGATGAAGATCTGCTGCCACTCGTAGTTGTTCTTGTCCATCTCATCCTTAGTTGAGAAGCGACGACCAGTGAATGAAGCAGAAGTACCCTCTTTCCATACGCTCCAAGCACGAACCTGCTCCATGTTCTCTTGCATATTTACAGAGAGCATCTCACCAGGTACAAACTCCAAGAACTGAATGTTACCTGGTTCGTGCAACATCATGAACGGTGTCTGACCGAGGTAGGGCAACCAGATGATACGCATCGTAGTGTCTGGTACCACGCTCAATGCACCCATAGGTCCAGTGAAGTCTGTGTCCTTACCATAGGTAGAGCGAACATTCTTAATCCACCATGCCTGATGGTTCTTGTTCAAGTAAATGAAGTGGTTGTCGAGGTCCATGTCCTCTGTAATAGATGCACGAACATCAGCGATGAACTCCTGAACAGCTGGGAGGAAAGTTGCCTGTGTGTAGGTGCGATATGTACTCTCATCGTGTGGCTTGATGTCGTACTGGTGTACATAGCGCAGCAAGGTGTAGAGAACACCAGTAGCAGCATTGAGGTAGCTACCAGCAACACCCTTATCAGGTTTCACGTAGATACCACGCATACGGCGTTTGTTCTGCTCAACCTGTGCAGCACGGAGAGTATTGAGTAACTGGTACTCAATCATTGACCACTTGATAGGGTCAGAACCTTCCTTGTTGAGATAACCGATATACTTACGCTCGATCTCTTTCATAGGGCCCCATTCCATTTTGATCATGGCGTCGTCAACGTAACCATAGTGGTTCTCAATCTTCATACCGCCCTTGAAGACCTCACCAGACTGGTAAGCCTGAGAAACCTCGTCGAAGAAGGCGTTGAAAACAAGACCACGGTCCTGGTAACCGTAAGCGACTGGGAAGAACTGAGTAAGGTCACGTACCTGTAGAACACGAGCGATGAGTGCATCCTGACGCAAGACAACAAATTGATCGCCAAGACCTGCGTTGTCTACTCCATCGTAGTTCGTAGCATAAGTACCCTTTGCAAGCGCAGCTGCATCAAGCATCTTGTTCTGCTGAAGGTACTGATAGCGGTGCTTGAGTGAATTAGCATAATTGCGAACCTCCTTATAGAAGGCAGCACCATCTACTTGCTCGTCAACCGCTGGCAGAGATGCTGCTGCACGTGGGTTAGCTGCAATCTGATTCCAACGATTCTTCATTGAGAAGAAAGGATGCTCAACACCGAAGAGATAATCAGCTGTGTTAGCGAAACCATTAACACTCAGAGGAATAGTATTCACTGTTTGCGCAGGAACATCAGGTGCAGGGTTAGAACCCATAGCCTGAATATCAGCACGCATACCCTTAATACCCTCAAGGATACCCTCAAGAGTTGCGTTGCCTTGCTGTGCAGGCTGCTGTCCACCATTATCATCAGCTGCTGCTGAAGGCTCACCACCATTCAGAACTGACTGAATGGCGTTCAGCATCTTCTGAAACTCATCCGCCTGTTGAGCTGTCTTCTGTGCAGCTTGTTCAGAAGCAATGTCATCAGTAAGCGTACTCTGGTACTTCTTCTGATACTCTGCTACAACAGAGTTGAACTCTTCCTGTGACAGACTTTTGTCTTCAAACTTCTGCTTAAAGCCAAGAAATTCGATGACACTTGTAAGTTTTTCTTTTAAACTCATAAATAACTAAAAATTAAAGTAATACATCTATATTTTGTAAATGGCAGTCTTAAGTTTCTTTGCCTCAGTATATTCACGCCCCATCGTTGATGCTTCAGCGATTGCTTCTACCATAGTTTTGCAACCATCTGTCAGACCGAGTTCCACAGCCTGAGGAGTGTAGAAGGTTTCACCACGCAAGACAGGAGTATCGTCAGGAAGGTCAGCCTCATCCTTACCCTTGCGAAGATCATCGAAGACTTTGTTCTTCAAGTCAGACTTAGTTGCTTTTGCTTCGACCTTCTTAATACCGAGCTTAGCAAAGTAAGGTTCAAAATCGTAGAAGCTGCACATTGTACCGATACAACCTACATAGTCATTCTGTGTCATAGCGTAGATGCGCTGACCGTGGCATCCGATGTAATATCCTGCTGAGCAACACATCTGTTCATAGAAGGTGAGGATAGGTTTCTCGCAGCTACGCAGTGTTTCGCTCAGGCGATCGAGGTACCACGCTTCACCACCTGGTGAATTGATATGAAGGAAATGACAAGATATTTTCGGATTAGCTTCTGCCAAAAGGAGGTCTGACTGAAGCTGCTTACTTGAGAAGTAATAATACGAATCTGCCATCACAGTACCGAACACACGGTGATAAGCAATACTGTCATCAGGCAGCTGCTCATCACTGAACTCATCAGTAAGTGTAACAGGAGCGGTGTTTTCTTGATTTGTTACCTTCTGAATATCCAAGAGTGCGATATGAGATTCAAGCTGATACCAGGTATGGGTATCAAGATAGGCTATCATTTCAGCTTTAGTCATGCCGAACGCAGCCTTTACCGAGGGATTATCTTGCGTTTTACCGTTGAGTGGAAACGCTGTGAGCATAGCCTGTCGGAATCCATCAACGGTAATAAACAAGGGTTTCCCCGAAGAGAGTAGAGACTGTAATTCTTTCATCAAAATTATTTTTGATGCGAATTTACTATATAATAAGGTGTAGGCAAAAGACCTACAAAAGAGGGTCTGTAAGCATTTTACACTTGATAACGAGATTGGCGGAGGTGAGATTTGAAGAAATCTGGACTCGTGCAGGAATGTCAGACGTGCCGATGTTATGAGTTTTCCTATCAGATGTTTTGATTGTAACGATAGCACTTCTCTCTATAGAGAAGATTCTACGGGTTTCCTCGTCGGGCAGGTCTATTACTATGGTTTTGTCGCAGTTCCAATAATTACCAGCTTCATTGTCAGTAAGTTGTGGAATATACGAAAAGGTGTCTGCGACAAAATCATACACTTTTCCCTTTCCGTGCCCATCCGGATTTACAAGGCTCACCTGAATGACGTTTAAGAGCTCTAACATAATATATAACTTTTGAGTGACATAAATAGCAGTTCGGTATGTATTAAAAAATATTAATCAGTTGCTACTTTTTGATACTTACGTGTCTTCTTCGGTCGGAGGCGGTTGCGGAAGCGATAATAATTCTTCAAGAGAGCATCCGAGGAGATGGACTTCAGCTGGTAGGCATGGATGAAGTCGTAGATGACATCGAGGTTCCTGCGCCGCCGGCCGAACTCCTCGTTCTCCAGCAGAACACGGTGCAGTTCGAAGTTGAACATTCTTCGTATCTGAATCTCTATCTCCTTGGCTGCTGCCGGGGACAGGTAGTTGTAATAAGCCGGATCTTTCCAAGGGCTGCACGCCGTCCCGGCCTTGCGGAAAGGGAGGTGGATGCGGAGGTTTCCGTCTAAGACATCCGGCTGGTTGCTGCGCTGTCTGGCCATGTTTTCCCAGACACAGAAATACAAATCTGTATTGCATGGAATCTTAATGCCACCAGTAGCATCATTTTTACAATATTTTGCAGATATATATTCTGCAAGATACTGTTCTATCCGAATCGTCACCACTCGTTTCGCAGTCCACTTTTTTTTCTCCATATCTTTTTTCGGTTTTTAGCGTCCTACCGTCCTACATTCCTACAAAATTAGGCTTATGTAATGCAAAGTTACAGATTATCAATGAGATAACGAAATTTGATCACTCAAAAGTTTTGCTATTTCACCCTTTTTGTTGTCCTACAATCCTACAAAAACACATATTTGGTAGGACGACGAATCCAAAACAGAGAAAAACAAGAAAAATCCTATTTCCTACAACGTCCTACAATCCTACAAATAAACAATAAAATCCTATTTTCTATAATAATGATATAACTATTTGATTTATAGCTATATATGTATATTATAGGTTTGAAAAGAAAAACGATTTGTAGGATTGTAGGATTGTAGGACGGGGTTTTTCTAAAATTTTATTTTCAAAAGTCATGTTTTCCTTGTTTCTTCTGAAAATTGGGGGTACGGGGGAATTTTCGCCACCTTATGTGGTTGGAAAGTGATAAAGAATATGAGTTAGATAAATGAAAATGAGTCGTGCCTATTCATCCGAACTGGCACGGCTCTGCTTGAGGAATAATTGAAACCTTGATTAAAAAGGTTCGGCACTTCTGTCTGCCGGTTCAAATGGCAGATCTTGCGGAAGAGGTTTTTTCTGTGGTTCTTCAATTGTGTTCGTTGCTTCAGTCTTGACCGGTCTGCTGTCTTGACTGCCGTCTTCAGGATATTCTCTTCTGAAGTCTATATTGTATGACTCAACGAACTTGTCATAGTCGATAATGATTGCGCTGGTAGATGTACTCTTCTGCTTGCGCAGCTTGACCATCGTTACTTTGTCATCGTAGCGAACGTCGTCGACCGTTTCTTCCCATGTGAATCTTCTTGAAGAAACAGTACCAATATAAGAGGCATGGCTACGCAGATTCTGTTCGATGGTTGACAGTGTGCTGCTTTCGTTGTTGTAGCCGCTCCTGTCGAAGATGCTGAATACTGCACTCAAGCGCAGAAACATAATGTTTGAACCTGCCTCGAAGGTGAATGTCTTAGAGTCACCACGTGAGTCTTTACCTGTAACCTTCTTAGGCTGCTCAATGAGGAACTCACGACCTTCAATGACTTGTTTCGTATCAATCATGTTATTGACAGCCGTAAAGAACATGGCCAGTTTGTCCGTGCTGCGAATCAATGACAACTGGAATTGCACTTTTTCTTGGACAATCTTAAAGAATTCCTCGTATGTGAACGGTAGGCGAAGGTTAGAATATCGCTCTATCAGTTTGACTGTTCCAAGAAAGAGGGATGCTGTCTTCATCAAGCGGTCCATTTCCCCAGAGTTGATGATATCTTGCTTCAGTTCATTATAAGCCTCTTGTTTAAGGCTTCTAAAATGGTCCATAAACATAGGACGAAGTTCCAGGATCTGAAGGAGCACGTTTGAAAGACCTATCTTATTCGGGTCTTCAATAGTCTTCAGCTCTTCGAAGATGCGCACTTCTTCTGGTGTGCGGTTACGAGGCTTCGGAACCTCGCAGACAATCACACGACTCATAAGTGCGTTATCATCACGCTGTGGTGTCTCTTGACCGCAGATGATGACAGGAGCAAACACCTTATCGTTCTCAATCTCTCGTCCAGAGGTTCCTTTTCTCTTTTGTTTACCGTCACCATCATACACGATACCTTTCAGAGCTTGAAACTTAGTATCGCTGATATCCTTGTTGTTGTATTCATCGAGTACTACTGGAACATCCTTGAATGTACCCATAATGGTAGACATCGCTGCGTCGGTACCAGTGTTAAGGTTAAAAATCGGAACGTTAGGTGAAATGAAGAGTGAGCGGATGGATATAGCGATCTGTGTTTTACCTGACGACATCGGACCCATGAAGAAAGGGGCGGTGAAGAGCCTATCGATACAGTGAATATTACTTCTGAAGGCGCACATAATTGCGAAAACTAAAGCCCACTTACCATTGTCGTTAATCTTATATACCTGGTTCATTAACGAAGCCCACTTTTCGAAGCTGACTTTCTTCTCTGCTGGGACCTCTTTGTATACAAGCTGACTGATGAGCTCGTACTTATCTGATTGCTTCCCACTTCCTGCATAGATGGTTGAGAAAGCAGGGAGATAATAGTTGTTCTTGTTGTGCGTGACCACACCCAGTTCATTTATAGGGTCAAATACCCATTGATCGTCGACATTGTGGAAGATACCATTGGCAAACGCGAAGAACTGCTCGTCGGCCTTGCGGCTCATTCCTTCGCTCTGCTGATTACCGTAGGTCTTCACCTCGGAACACATTACGAAGTGTCGACTCATATATGTTTTGATTGCCTTCCACTGCCATTCCTCACCATTGAAGTTCACCGCTTCGTAGTTGATGAGCACTTCTTCTATCGACGACATCTTCAGCATGGCCTTGGAAGGGATCTCGATGTATATCGGTGTCTCGTAATATCTGCGGTTGATGCGCAATACACGCTTGTTCTGCTCGAAATCGTCTGAAAAGATATGGAGCAGCGGAGTCATGAAGAAGTCGGCCACCTGCGTCATTCCGTTGCCGTTCTTGTTGCGGAACATATAGCACACCGGTTCGCTCTTCTTGTTGAGCCGCGGGTAATAGCCGCACTCTTTCCACATCCTCCTGTACTCTTCGTTCTCCTGTACATAGTCTGGAGGCTCATTCACGTCAAACTCTTCATCTTCGAGGTTGTCTGCCTGCATGCTGACCTTCATCGCTGACTTGCGCTTGAGAACGAATGGTTTTCTTATCTCGTCAAACTGTCCCTTCGTCAGCTTTAGTACAGAGCAGTAATGATTTCTGTTTATGGTTATAACGGTGTCGTCAGCGTAAGATGTCAGTTCGATACAACGTGAGACGAGAGGAACACGATCTCCATTGAAGTTCTCGAGGAACTTACCGTGCAATGCGATGTAATAGTCCAGGAACGAACCTGTACTATCGCTGAAGGTCATTTCTATCTTGATACCTGCACGATACATCTCTGCAAGAGTATGCAGGTAGTTGTTTTCGTCTCCGTCATCGGCGATGCTGCAACCTGTCTCTGACGAGACGAAGTAGCAATAGACACGTCGTAGTTCCTGAATGTCATTGCCCGACGGCCGACCGGACACGAATACGATGGGTTCTTCGCCGTAGCCGTCGAGGAAATCCTGCATAACAGAGGTGATAATTGCAGGGCGGTCGCTTTCGATATTCTCCTTCAGCGCATCGATACCGAAGATACCAGTCTGCGTGTTTGTCTGAACGGATGATTCCTTCAGCCTGGTACGGATGCTTCGCACCTTGTTGTCTATAATGCCAATCCTGCTTCTGAAGTCTTCTGCAATGGACTTGACGTATTCGAGGCGCAAAACGGAATCCTGTACACACGCTACGAGGGAACAAATGGAATTCAAACAGTCTGTGATAACAGTCTCATCCTTGCAACCACGTGGAAGAAGCATACGCTTGAATGCTTTGGGGAAAGGTTCCGTCAGTCCCTTCAGCTTTTTTGCTGTAAGACTGCCGTTCGCCTTTGCAAACTCATCGGGATCCATACCTTTCTCGAGACGGATGCAGCGTACTTTTGCGCCGGCCTTTAGCAGCAGCTCGCAATTTTTCAGCGATGCCTTGACGCCGGCAGCGTCGGCATCGTAAATCATGATGATATCATCTGTAAAGCGAAGCAGCAGCTTTACTTGGTCATCGGTGAAGGCTGTACCGCTACCACCTACTACGTTCTCAACACCTACCTTGTGAAGAGACATTACGTCAAACTGACCCTCTACAAGATATGCAAAGCCTATTTTTCCTATGCTCTTGCGTGCCTGGTATAATCCGAAGATGTGCTTACCTTTTGTGAATAGAGGCGTTTCGCCTGTGTTTACATATTTCCCTGTTTTTTCATTTGGAGTCACAATTCGTCCAGAGAACCCTATGATATGACCTTGCATATCATAGAATGGGAACATTAAGCGGTCACGGAACCTATCGTACAATCGACCTTCACTGTTTCCCAGTACATCTACCTCTTGTAATAGTTCTTGTGAGTAACCTCCTTTTGAAAGCTCTGCAAGTGCAAGGTTACCCATAGGGGCATAACCAACACCAAAGTCAGTCAAGGCTTTGTCTGAAAGACTATATCCACGTGATGCAAGGAAGCTCTCTGCTTGCCCAAGATTCTTCTGAAAGAACTTTGCAGCAGCATCTATTACGATGCGCTGCGCTTCCTTCCTTTTATAAGCTGCTTCTTCCTCTGGAGATAGTTCCTTGGTAGGGAACTCGATACCAGCTTGATTCGCACACCATCGGAGTGCTTCCATGAAGCTAATGTTCAGATGATTCTGAACAAATGAGATTACATCTCCACTTGCTCCACATACGAAGCAGTGATAAGTTTGCCTTGAGGGACTGACAACCATAGATGGAGAATGGTCGTCGTGGAAAGGACACACGCCCTTATAATTCGCACCTGTCTTGTGCAGGTGGGTAAAGGTCTCTATAACATTAACAATGTTTAGAGCTGACTTTACCTTTTCAATGAAATTCTTATCTATCATATTCCTTATTCCTCATCTTCCTCGAACAAACTCAACTGGCGTGATTCAAGTGCCTCTTGCAATGTTACGCCTAAGTATTTAGCTACAGCAGCATACTCTTTGCTACTGATGGCCTTTCTACCATAATATAAGTCCCAAAATCGACGCTGGTTAATTCCTGTTTCCGTGTAAAAGACTCTCGTGGGAGTGAAGTCTTCTGGGTGGCGGAACTTTACCTTTAACATCTCCATAAGGATATTGCGCTTAACTTGTAGACCTACAGTAAGGCGATTTCGCAAAGCAAAGAGGCGAACAGACATTGCGCTTCTGTTCAGTTCTCGTCCCATCTGTTCAAATGACAGCTTACCAAGATTCTGCCTAACGAATTTGGCGTCGTTTTCTGTCCACCGTTTATTAACGGATTTGTTTCTAATCATATCTATTAGGAGTGTAGGATGTGAAAACTATTCGTGAAAATCCATCCGAGTTAGTGCTTGGTTATACTGGTTGTCAAATCGCATAATCATTGTATTTTCGGTTGGATGGATACGCCCAAGATGAGTCTGAATATATACTCGAAGTGCTTCGTGTAATAGACGAAGTTCTCGCTCTGACAAATCTTGGATAGAGAAGTTGCCCCAGTTATCTTTATCTATAAACATGACTTTCTTAGATATTCTGTTAGTTCCTGCCTAATTTTCTTTCGTACTGACGGAGTTAATGTCAATTTTTTGTTAGGGTCCTTGAAAGAAAACTTTAAGCTCATCCTAAAGCCCATTTTACGAAAGGCTTTTTTTCTTACTTTTCGTATGCTTGTCATAGTTATTCAAATTTAAGGTCATACAATTTGTTTCTGCTAAGAGGATATCCTTTTACACGCTCCCATACACCATCCTCATTGGGTGCAATATATATGTCTTTTTTCAGACTAATAGTGAAAGCATGACCGTTTTCATCCCATACGATACCTTTGCTGCCCTGGTGAGCAATGACTTGACGGACATCAGAATGTCTTAATTTCACTTCATCGATAATGATGCCTAATTTTAAAGCATCAATTGCTTTTTCAAAGTCTTTTGTTCTCATTATTGTTTAGTTTTGGTTTCACATTCCTTTTCGAGGGTGTACTGAACGTACTTTTTCAGTTTAAGACAATACAACCCATTGATACAGTTGCGATGGGAATCGCAGCTCTGACACTCTTTATACATCAGGCCACAATTCCTTTTCAGAAATATTCAGATAATCAGAGATGACCTTTCTCTTTAAAGCATCAGGAATAAAATCCCCTCGAAGCCATCTGTACACTGTACTCTCATTCACACGACATAGTTTTGTTAAATCAATAATTACCTCATTCCGTTGATTGGGAAGTGATTTAATGTACTCTGTAAATTCCATTTCTAATCTTTTTTAATGTTTTCATTGCACCGACGATCTTTTTTTGTTATTTTCGTAGCGCATAAATTCTTTCGTAACGCAAAGTTCTAACTTTTATTTGAAATAACCAAATAAATGAGAGGTTATTTCTCTCATTTTATAAAAATAATAAAAATGGTAGAAGAAACAATTACTAATCGAATAGTACAGTTAATGACCCAAGAAGGTCATACGGTAAATACATTTGCTCGGAAATTGAATATCCCTTGGAGTTCCGCAAATAATATAGTTTCTGGTAGGAACGCACCTAATTATGAAACGATAGTAAAGATATTAACCAGTTTTAAGAGCATTGATGCTAACTGGCTGGTAATGGGGAGAAAAAGTGAAAAATTGACTGATGCAGATAAGCTATATTCTATCATTTCCATGCAGCAAAAAACTATAGAAAATCAGCAGAGAACAATTGATCGTTTGACGGCAAAGTTAGTTGATAATGAGTCTGAAGATTCTGCTAAAAAAGTAGTGAATGTCGTATAGTTAGGATGCATCCGAAAAGAATAAGAGAGTGATTTTACGGTATATTTCTACAAAAAATTGGATAATAGAATCACTCAAATATTTGATTTATAAGGAGGTGTCAAAATTGTATTATCGGTGAAAAGTCGGTGAAATTTTACCAAAAACTTAAAAATGCCCTATTGAATATCAGTGAGTTAGAAAAATTAAATATGTATCTGAAATCTGGTCATCCCGACTTAATTGAAGAGAAAGAAACCATTCTTTGGTTTCTTTTTTTTTATTTTTTACGCTGTTAAAAACGTTGTCTTCAAGTCGACTTA
>QWCI01000919.1_pt1 | contig 12245 bp, 16 predicted proteins | sample 1972541 | NCBI WGS metagenome assembly QWCI01 (sample SAMN09866712, study PRJNA288562) | Human oral metagenome isolate term3_saliva, whole genome shotgun sequencing... | isolation source: mouth | host: Homo sapiens | place: USA: California | reverse complement strand
ATATATGCTAAACCAGAATTTGATGATGAACAAATGAAACAAATTAGATTGGGATTAAAAGCTAACTTGGATGTCTCTATTTATGCTAATCCAGAGTTTTCAGTAGATTTAATGAAAGAAGTCAGAGAAGGTTTAAAAGAAGGTTTAGATGCTTCTTGGTATGCTAATCCAAAATTTAATTTAGACCAAATAGAACAAATTCGATTAGGATTAAAAGAAAAAGTAGATGTTTCATATTATGCTAAACCAATATATGATTGGCAACAAATGGGTGTAATTAGAAAAGGGTTAGAACAAGGTTTAGATGTGTCTATATATGCTAAATCAGAATTTGATTGGGAACAAATGAATCAAATTGGATTAGGATTAAAAAAATAATTATAGCTTAAAACAAATGGAACAGATTAGATTAGGTTTAAAAGCTAACGTAGATATCTCTTATTTTAATGATAGAACATTAATGCCTTCTCAAATGGAAGAAATAAGAAAAGGAATGGAAAATAATGTAGATATTTCACTTTATGCTAAAAAAGAATTTTTTGATGTTCAGATGAGAGAGATTAGATTAGGTTTAGAAGACAACTTAGACGTTTCTATTTATGCTAAAAGAGATTTTAATTATTTACAAATGTGGGAAATTAGATTAGGTTTGAAAAACAACTTAGATGTGTCAATTTATGCTAAACCAGATTTTACTCAATATCAAATGGGATTGATAAGAGTAGGAATGGAAAAAGGTTTAAATGTTTCAGAATATAGCAATCCTAAGTTTACCAGTGATCAAATGGAAGAAATTATGTTAGGCTTAGAAGAAGGATTAGATGTTTCTTGGTATGCAAAACCAGATTTTAATTATAAACAAATGGAAGAAATTAGATTAGGTTTGAGATTTGATTTAGATGTATCTGTTTATGCTAAAACAAAATACGATCATGAACAAATGGAACAAATTCGGTATGCTTTAAGAAGAAAACTTAATCTTTCAAAATATAATTTTTTAAACAAATCAGCTAAAAAAATGAAAGAACTTCATAAAATAATGTTTGAAGAAAAGAAAAAAGAAGACAGAAAAAAAGAATTATTAAAAGAACTAAGCGAGCTTTCTTGTTAAAGCTTGCTTGTTTTCTTATTGAAAGCAAAGATATTGACAAATAAAAGTAAAAATGCTATAATAAAAATAAAAAACAAGAAAGGTAAAGAAGAGATGAAACAAGAAGAATTATTAAAAGAAATTAATTTAGAATTATTTAATAGAAACCAAATAATAGAAATATTTGAAGGTTTGAAAAAAGACTTAGATGTTTTTTGGTACGCAAAACCAGAATATGAATGGGAACAAATGAAATTAATAAGAAAGGGATTAGAAAAGAACTTAGATGTTTCATTTTGCACTAATAAATATTTTAGAAAAGCAGAAATGTTTGAAATTTTTTTAGGTTTAGAGAAAAAATTAGATGTATCAATTTATGCTGATCCAATGTTTAATTATGAACAAATGAGAGAAATAAGAGAAGGTTTAGAACAATGTTTAGATGTTTTAGTTTATGCCGATTCGAAATATTCTTCTTCTCAAATGAAGCAGATTAGATTAGGATTAAAAGATAATTTAGATGTTTCTGCTTATTTAAATGTTGATCTTCCGTCTTGTAAAATGGAAGCAATTAGAATCTGTTTAGAAAAGAAAAAAGATTATTCTATTTTTTTAAAACAAGATTTTGAAAGTTTAGAAATGAAGGAAGTAATAAATGGATTAAAAGATAACTTAGATATTTCATTTTATGCTGATTCGAGATTTGATTGGAAACAAATGAGTGAAATTAGATTAGGTTTAGAAGCTAACATAGATGTATCAATATATGCTAATCCAGAATTTGGTGAATATCAAATGGAACAAATTAGATTAGGATTATTAAGTGATTTAGATGTATCAATTTATGCAAAACCTAACATAGACTCTACTAAAATGAAACTTATAAGAAAATCTTTAATTGAATTAAATAAAATTAAAGAAGAGAAAAATAAAGATGAATAATTTATAATTATTTTTCAAAAGAAAAATAAATGAAATATTTAAAGGTTTGGAAAAATGAATTTAAAAATAATTGATTTTATTAAATCAAAGTTAACAGGATTGAGAAAAAGAAGAAAATTAAATCTTAATAAACCTGAAGAAATGCCTATTTATTTAAAAGCTTCATTTAATGAAAAACAAAAAGAACAAATAAAGATTGGAATAGAGAATAAATTAGATGTTTTAATATATGCTAAAGAATATTATAATGCGAGTCAAATGGAACAAATAAGATTAGGTTTAGAATCTGATTTAGATATATCTCTTTATAAAAATCCATTATTTGATTATTTACAAATGCACCTAATAAGAATAGGATTAGAAAAAGGTTTAGATGTTTCAGTTTATGCTAAACCAGAGTTTGATTGGAAAAAAATGAGAGAAATCAGAAGAAAATTAGAAGAAAACTTCGGATTATCTTTGTTTTTTGAAAAAGATTTTAGTGAAATTAATATTGAAGAAAATAAAGAAACAACAGAAGAAATTGTTAAAGATGTAATGGAAGAAATTAGAAAAAGTTTAAAATAAAAAAAGGACACTTTAATAATGTAAAGAGGAAAAAATGAATAATTTAGAAATATTAAAAGAAGTCAATTTAGAGTTATTCACAAGAGATGAGTTAGATGAGATATTTAAAGGTTTGGAAAAATATTTAGATATATCAATCTATGCTAAAAAAGAATTCAATTACTCTCAAATGAAACAAATAAGGATAGGTTTAGAAAACTTTTTAGATACCTCTTTGTATGCTAAACCAGAACTTAGTGAATACCAGATGACACAAATAAGATTAGGATTAGAAAAAGATTTAGATGTATCAATATATGCTAACAAAGATTACAACAGCTTACAAATGAAAGAAATCAGATTAGGCCTTGAAGAAGACTTAGATATATCAGTTTATGCTAAAGATATCTTTAGTGAACTGCAGATGAAAGAAATTAGATTAGGATTATTAAATAATATAGATGTTTCAGTTTATTTAGATAGTAATTTTTCTGTTGAAAGAATGCAAGTAATTAGGGAATGTTTAGAAAAAGATTTGGATTACTCTGTTTTCTTAAGTTTTGATTTTAATGCGTTTCAAATAAAAGAAATCAAATTAGGTCTTGAAAAAGGCTTGGATGTATCTGTTTATGCTAATTCAGATTTTGATGGAAATCAAATGAAAGAAATTAGATTAGGTTTAGAGAAAAATTTAGATGTATCTATATATGCTAAAACAGATTTTTATTATAAAAAAATGGAAGTTATAAGAGAAGGTTTAGAACAAGGTTTAGAAGCTTCAATTTATGCTAAACCAGAAATGGATTTAGAAACAATGGAATTCATTAAATCGAAGTTAATAACATTAGAAAACAGAAGAAAATTAAATCTTATGAAGCCAACAGAGAAATCAATTTATTTTAAAGATAAGTTTAATGAAAAACAAAAAGAACAAATAAAACTTGGATTAGCAAAGAAATTAAATGTTTCTATATATGCTAAAGATTGTTATAATGAAAAGCAAATGGAACAGATTAGATTAGGTTTAGAGTCTGATTTGGATATAACCTTTTATAAAAATCCAAAATTTGATTATTTACAAATGCACTCAATAAGAATTGGTTTAGAAAATGGATTAGATGTTTCTAAGTATGCTAAAATAGAAAACTCTTGGGAACAAATGAGAGAAATCAGAGAAGATTTGTTAGAAATAGATAGGATGAATAAGTTAGCTTCGAAAGTCTATATGAAAGAATTAGAAGAGAAAACAGATTTTTCTTGGTATGCCGAAAAAGAATTCGATGGAGCTGATATTGAAGAAAACAAAGAAGACACAGAAAATAAAAAAGAAGAAGTTGTGAAAGATAGAATGGACGAAATAAGAAAAGGATTAAAATAAAAAAGAGGTACACTTTTATAGTGTACTCTTTTTTTATTGAAAATAATAATAAAATATGTTATAATAAAAAAGAAAATAACAAATAAAGAGAGAATAAATAAAATGAAAAAGATATATAATAATTTAACAAAAGAAAATTTGATGAAAACAGAATGGTTTAAACAATTCATCTCTCCTCAACAAGAAATTGTTAGATTAGGGATTCAAGAAAACTTAGATATTTTTTGGTACAATAAACCAGAATATTCTTCTTTACAAATGAACGAAATAAGGATTGGTTTGAGAGATAACTTAGATGTTTCTACATATGCCAAAAAAGATTTTAATTGGAAACAAATGGAACAAATCAGATTAGGATTAGAAGCTAACTTAGATGTCTCAATATATGCTAACAAAGAATACAGTTGGGAGTAGATGAGACAAATAAGATTAGGATTAAAAAGTGGAATAGATGTTTCAACTTATGCTAAACCAGAATACAATAGTGAGAAGATGCAAAAAATTAGATTAAGATTAGAATACAAAACAGACATTTCAGGTTTTGTTGTTTCAAATTATAAAGAAAAAACAATGAAATTAATTAAAAAAAAATGTTGACAAATAAAAAAAATAATGATATAATATAAATATAAGTTAAAAAACAGACATTAAAAAGAAAGAGAGAATAAAAGAAATGGAATTAGATAAACAATTAGAAAGATTAAAAGCAGGAAACTATGTAGAAGCAAGTAAATTTTTAGATAATATACTTATTAGCTTATTAAAACAAGCAGGCTCTAAAGTTGGCGTAGAAAACAATAGACAAGACGGAAGAAAATCAAGCGGAAGTATTGATGAAGATAACTTCTGGGGATATGCTTTCACGTATGTTCAAAAAGTAATTGACTTAAACTTTGACGCAGTAATGGCAGTAGGATATAAAAATAATAATTTTTATTTAATTTTCAATCCTGCTAAAATTGAAGATGATTGGACAGTAGAAAACTTAGTAGCCATTGTAAAACACGAAGGTTATCATTTATTATTTGATCACTTAAATATCTATGCGAAAGCAGAATATCCATATTTAATGAATGTAGCAACAGACTGTGAAATCAATCAACATTTAGTAGATTTACCAGAAGGATGTATTACAGTTAATTCAGTTAAACAAATGACTGGACTAACTGATGTAAAAGAAAAAGCTGGTTCTAAATATTACTATGAGTTATTACTTCAAAATGCTGACCCTCAAGGAAGTAGTGGAAACGAAAGTGAAGATAGTGATGGAGAGGGTAGCGAAAGTGAAAGTAATGGTGGAAATGGTAGTGGAGAAAAATCTTTTGACTCACACGAAGAGTGGGGAAAATCAGTAAAAGACGAAAGTAATAACTACATTCCATCAAAAGAAGCTGCTAAAAACTTATTCAATCAAGTAGTAAAAGATATGGAGAAAAAAAGAGGAACTGTTCCTGGAAATCTTCAACAATTTATAGACAAATTAAATGAAAAAGCACAAGTTCCTTGGCAACATCATATTCAAAGACAAATGGGAAAACAAATTTGTAGTAAGAGAAAATCTCCAAACAGATTAAACAGAAGAGATCCTAAGAGTATTTACAAAAAAGGACTATTAAATGATAGATTAAATCCTATTGCTGTAGCTTTTGACGTGTCTGGTTCTGTATCTGATAAAGAGTTAAGTTATTTCTTTAATGAAATTACAGCTATTGCTAAAAAACTTAAAGTACCAATGTATTATATTGAATTTGATACAGAAGTTCAAAATGTTTATACTATTGATAGTGCTAAAAAAATCAAATATGAAGTTAAAGGTAGAGGAGGAACATCATTCCAACCTGTCTTTGATTACTTAAAAGAAAACAACTTTGACAAAGAAACTCAATTATTTATCTTTACTGACGGTGGTGGAGAATCTCATATTCACAATAGAGGTTATAAAAAATATCAATGGGTTTTAACAGATAACAACAGTTTATCTGTTGTCAATGAAGAACGTAAAATTATTAGATTAGATTGTAAATAAAAAAAGAGTACTCTTAATTGAGTACTCTCTTTTTTTTAAATAAAGAAGTTTATCAAAGATTGTATTTCTTTATTGTTTTTAAAATCAAAAACTGGTTCTTTTAATTTCACCACATAGTTATTGTAAGAAACTGTAATTAGCAAATTATTGATTTCATAAATCTCATCAGGTGTCCAGAAATCTACATTTTTTGTAATATTTTTGATTTTTTCAGAATTGATTAAGCTTTTAATGTAATCAATGTTTTCAATGAAAGTTTTCCCATTATATAAATCTTTGAAAGTTTTATGAACCTCAAAATCTGGATTATTTCTGAGAATAATATTAGATTCTTTACAATATTCTTTAAGCTTATTTACAGTGAAAGATTGAATTTCTTCTTGTAAAAATAACAACTGTTCGCTTACTTGTTTGTTGAATTTGATAACATCAGTAGTATCCATTTTTTAACCTCGCTTTTATTTTTTTATATTTATATTATAGCATATTTTAATAGTTTTTTCAAATTAAAAGGTTTTATTTTTAAGAAAATATTTATTTTTTATTATAAGTGTTGACAAAAAAAGAAAACAATGATATAATATAGTTATCAAAGAAAAAGAGAGAAATTAGAAAATGAACAAGATATATAATAATTTATCAGTAGAAAATCTAATGAAAACAGAATGGTTTAATCAATTTGATTCATTTCAACAAGATGAAATTATAAGAGGGTTAGATGATAACTTAAATGTTTTCATTTATGCTAAAAAAGAATTTGATGATTGGCAAATGTGTCAACTTAGATTAGGATTAGAAGAAAACTTAGATGTTTCAATTTATGCTAATCCAGAATTAAATAGTTTTCAAATGGAAGAAATAAGAGAAGGCTTAAAAAAGAATGTAGATGTATCTATTTATGCTAAAAAAGAATTTGATTCAGAACAAATGGAACAAATTAGATTAGGATTAGAAAATGGTTTAGATGTTTCCATTTATGCTAAAACAAAGTTTTCTGATGGACAGATGGAGGAAATTAGAGAAGGTTTAGAAGCTAATGTTGATGTATCAATATATGCGAAACCAGAATTTGATTATTTACAAATGGAACAAATTAGAAAAGGATTGGAAGCTAACTTAGATACCTCATTTTATGCTAAAAAATATTTTGAATATAATCAAATGAGAGAAATTAGATTTGGTTTAGTAAATAATTTGAATGTTTCAATCTATGCGAAAACTGAATTTGATTGGGAGCAAATGGAACAAATCAGATTAGGCTTAGAAGATAATGTAGATGTATCAATCTATGCTAAACCAGAACTTGGTTGTAAAGAAATGGAATATTCAAGATTTAGTTTTTAAAAAAAATTGAAAAAGATTATGCTGAAAAATGAAACTCACATTACACAGAATAGGAAGTACACTTTAATAGTGTGCTTTTTTTGTTGTTTTTGGTGTTGACAAATAAAGATAACTATGTTATAATGTAAATATAAGATGAAAGAGAGAATAAAAAAGATGAATAAAGTATATAATAATTTATCAATAGAAAACTTAATGAGAACAGAATGGTTTGATCAATTTGATGAATTTCAACAAGAACAAATTACAGAAGGCATAGAAGATAACTTAGATGTTTTCATTTATGCTAAAAAAGAATTTGATGAGAACCAAATGTTTCAACTTAGATTGGGTTTAAAAGATAACTTAGATGTATCAGTTTATGCTAATCCAGAGTTTGATGAATTTCAAATGGAAGAAATTAGAGAAGGTTTAAAAAAAAATGTAGATGTTTCTATTTATGCTAAATTAGAATTTTCTTCTGAACAAATGGAACAAATTAGAAAAGGTTTAGAAGCTAACTTAGATGTATCTATTTATACTAACAAAGATTTTTATAGTAATCAAATGGAACAAATTAGAAAAGGCTTGGAAGTTAATCTTGATGTATCAATATATGCTAAAACAGAATTTAATTTTTTACAAATGGGAGAAATCAGGTTAGGCTTACAAGACAACTTAGATATATCAATTTATGCTAAAGAATGTTTTGAATATAAACAAATGAGGCAAATTAGATTTGGATTAGTAAATAAACTGGATGTGTCAATCTATGCTAAACCAGAATTTGATTGGGAACAAATGCGAGAAATCAGATTTGGATTAGAAGATAATGTAGATGTGTCAATTTATGCTAAACCAGAACTTGATTGGAAAGAAATGGAATACAAGAGAATCAGTTTTTAAAAGAAATAAAATAAATAAAGAAAGAGGAAAAAACAATGGTAGTAGAAGTAAAAGCTTACAAAAATGAAATAACAGGAAAGATTTATGAGAATCGTTATAAAGCAATAGAGTCAGAAGAAAAAGCAAGAAAAAAACAAGAAAAAGAAGAAGTGAAGCAAACTGCAGAAAACATAGCGACCGAATTAGGATTTGATAATTTCAGAGAAGTTTTAAATTATTTAGCTGAAAATGAAGATAAAGTTAAACGAATTGGAGTGAAAATGAGAATTAATGCTTTAATGAATAGAGGCGTTGAAACCTTTGGGTTAGCAGATGTTAAAGAAGGTTTAAAAGTTTTAATTGAAGCGGCAATGAAAGAAATTGAAAACATCTCATATAAAGTAATAATTAAATTAGATAATAAAATTGTTGAAGAAGTAGAAACCAAAGAAGTTGATAAAGTTATCTATAAAGATTACAATCCAACAAAAATGTACTACAAAGGCGAACATAGAGAAAAAGATAGTTTTGTAAAAGAATACATTTCTTATCCAAAGAAAACAGTTGTTTCCCTTTATGAAGCTTTGATTGAAAATGATATTGAAAACTTTGATTACTTTATTGAAGATGTAAAAGATTTATATTCAGATTATCAAGAAGAATTATCAAATGAAGAAAAATATTTTGCTTTAGTAAATGCTGGCGTTGATAACTGGAGCGGTTATGAAGAAGCTATTGAGTTAGCAGAAGATAACAATGAAGATTGGAACAGTTTATCTGCAGAAGATAAATATATTTACTTATCAAATGCTGGCGTGGATAATTGGTCTTATTATAGTGAAGCGTTATCTCCAGAAGTAGATTTTAATGATGTTTCTGCAGATATTGTTGAAAAAATCTTTTTAGAATATGAAAAAGATTATGATGAAAAATGGAATAATTATCAAAAAATGAAATTTAAACTACACGGAATAAAAAGTACTCAATAAGAGTACTTTTTTGTTCTCTTTAGTGTTGACAAGTAAAGATAACAATGCTATAATATAAATATAAAAAGGAAGAGAGAATAAAGAAGATGAATAAGATATATAATAATTTATCAATAGATAACTTACTGGAAACAGAACTATATAAAGATTTCAATTTATCACAAAAAGATGAAATAAGAAAAGGTTTAGAAAAAGGATTAGATGTATCAGTTTATGCTAAAGTTAATCTTGATAGCTTTGAAATGGGACACATAAGAAATCTTTTAGAAGAAGGGTTGACAGAAATTGCTAAATATGTAGATTTATTGAAAGCGAGCTATCAGTTTTCAATTGTAGCAGAAGATTTAAGAAATAATATAGATGTTTCTGTTTATTTGAAAGAAGAGTTTTCTTGGGATCAAAAGATGTTAATTAGACAAGGTGTTTTAGATAAAATAGATTGTTCAATGTATTCTAATCCAGAATATAACATAGACCAGATGTTAGAAATTAAAAGTGGCTTATTTGCCAATGTAGATGTTTCAAAATATGCTAATCCAAAATATAATTGGAAACAAATGAGAGAAATTAAACTTGGTTTACTTTACGATGTAGATATCTCATTGTTTGCTAATAGAAGCTATTCAGCTTATCAAATGGAACAAATCAGATTAGGTTTAGAAAAAGGTTTAGATATTTCCATTTATGCTAACAAAAAGATTGCTGGGAAGAAAATGGAACAGATTAGATTAGGTTTATTAAAGAATGTAGATATTTCTGTTTTTAATAAAACTGAATTAGATTGGAAACAAATGAGATTGATAAGATTAGGATTAGAAATGAAATGGGAAGTTGAGAAATATGCTACTTCAGATTTTTCAACAGCTCAATTAGCAGAGATTTTAGCTGGTTTTCGAGATGACTTAGATGTTTCAAAATATGACAGTCCAAACAAAAGTTGGAGAGAAATGGCTCTAATTAGAACTGTTTTATTAAAAGAGAAAAAAAACAGTTTAAGCATATTTTAAAATATGCTTTTTTTTGATTTAAAAGTGTTGACAACAAAGAAAAACAATGTTATAATGTAAATATAAGAAATAAGAAAGCGAGAATAAAGAAAATGAAAACAATTAGAGAATTTAATAAAGAATTTGTAGCAGAAATATTAAAATTACAAGAAAAAAGAAGAGATTTCTTTAGTAAAAAAATAGAACAATATTGTTTAGAAAAGAATTTAAAAATCAAAAAAACAGAAGATAACTTTGAAGTTGTTAATGTAGATTATGTCGAAGAATTATTAAGAAACAATAAATTAAAATTAATTGATGAATATTCTATTTTTTTTAAAAAAGTAAAAATTTATAATTTTGGAGAATTGAATATTTTAATTGAAGAAAATGATAATAATAAAAAAGAAAGTGATAATAATAAAAAATATAAAGTTTTATTAGAAGGATCACTAATTGATTTAAGCGATTGGGACAGCAATTATGAAACCCTTGAAGATTTCTTGCGAATATATCAATAAAAACAAAAAGAATCTCAATAACAGAGATTCTTTTTTTGCTAATAAGTAGCTTTTTTCATAAGGAGCAAGGACAATATTTTAAAATATACTTTTTTTAATTAAAAGTGTTGACAAACAGAAATAACAATGTTATAATATAAATATAAGAAATAAGAAAGCGAGAATAAAGAAAATGAAAACAGTTAAAGAGTTTAACAAAGAATTCGTGAAAGAAATATTAAAATTACAAGAAAAAAGAAAAGATTTCTTTAGTAAAAAAATAGAAAAATATTGTTTAGAAAAGAATTTGAAAATCAAGAAAACAGAAGATAACTTTGAAATTGTTAATGTGGATTATGTAGAGGATTTATTAAGAAACAATAAATTAAAATTAATTAATGAATATGAACATTCTATTTATCTTGTAAAAGTAAAAATTTACAACTTTGAAGAATTGAGAATTGTAATTAAAGAAAGTGATAATAATAAAAACTATAAAGTTTTCTTAGAAGAAGCACTAATTGATTTAAGAGATTGGAATAGTGATTACGAAACTCTTGAAGATTTCTTGAATGAATATTTATAAAAACAAAAAGAATCTCTGTTATTGAGATTCTTTTTTTGCTAATAAGTAGCTTTTTTCATATAAGCATTATAGACTAAAGGAGCAAGGACAATATTTTAAAATATGCTTTTTTTTTTAATTAAAAGTGTTGACAAACAGAAATAACAATGTTATAATATAAATATAAGAAACAAGAAAGTGAGAATAAAGAAAATGAATAAAGAAACAGTAAGCACATCAGGTTTTATTTTTAATTTGTTAAAACAATTTTTTTTCTCTTGGGTTTTTTCTAAAATATTAGGTTTGTTTGGCATTTATAATATTTTAGGCATTCCATCATTATATTTTATATTTGTTTTTTGGGCAGTTATTTTACCTGTTTTTATAGTAATTTTATTGTTAGCTTTTGCTACTATATCGGTGATGTTTAAAGAATATAAAACAAGAAGAAATCCAATTTTTAGTAAAATGTTGAAATAAACAAAAAAAATAAAGAAGAATAAATTTGATAAAAACAAAAAGAATCTCAATTATTGAGATTCTTTTTTTGCTAATAAGTAGCTTTTTTTAATGTAAGCATTATAAACTAAAGGGGCCAGAATAATATTCCACAATAAGATAACAATAGAAGAAAACTTAATTAGTTTGCTATAAGGTAAATCTTCTGGAACATTAAAAGCATAATAGCAATAAGTCAACAGAAGAAGAAAACTTAAGTTTTCAACAAGTGTTTTCAAAGGAATATATTCGGTTGTTAGTTTATCTTTATTATAAGTTCTGTCTAATTTAAACATATAAGTTGCTGATAATATAAAGCTACCTAATCTTTTAACTATAATTGAAGCTATTAATAAGCCTATATAAAAATAAATATTTTCTGTGGTACACGAAATGTAGAAAAATGTAAATTCTATATTTCAAGATTATTTTTCGTCAGAGGCCACAATGACGATTTCATCTTTAAGCAGATGAACATTATAGTTTCACTCTCTTTATCAATTTCACCATTAAGGAA
>QWCI01000864.1_pt1 | contig 12257 bp, 9 predicted proteins | sample 1972541 | NCBI WGS metagenome assembly QWCI01 (sample SAMN09866712, study PRJNA288562) | Human oral metagenome isolate term3_saliva, whole genome shotgun sequencing... | isolation source: mouth | host: Homo sapiens | place: USA: California | reverse complement strand
TAATGGATTTCAAACTAACTATTATGATGGTGAGATATTCAGTCAAGAAATCGAGGAGATCTAATGAGTATTGCCATTCAAGTTGACTTGCAGAAAGCTAAACAGAAACTTTCGAGCGAATCCATGACAAGAGGAAAGGCTGCTGTTGCTAGCCAAATCTTGCTAGACAATGAGCAATATATCCCCTTGAGAGGTGGAAACTTAAGAGCCTCTGGGCGAATCGTCGGGCAGGGTGATGCTGTTGTTTATGGCACAGTTTACGCCAGGGCGCAATTTTACGGCTCAAACGGTATTGTCACCTTTAGGAGATACACCACTCCGGGAACTGGCAAACGATGGGATCAAGTTGCTACTCACAATCATGCCGAAGAATGGGCTAGAGCTTTTGTGAAAGGAATGGGGCTTTGATGCGAGAGAATGACTTTCAAAATGTACTTTTAAAGCATATCAAGACTTTAAATTTACCAGTTGAACCACGCTTTGATTATTTTGAGGATGACAAAGATGACCTGGTTATCAATCAGATACCAGGTGGAAAAGTAGACAGAGAGTATATGGATGGCACACAAGAGATTTCTTTGCCGTTTGAAATTGCTGTAAAGTCAAAAAAGAACTCAGTAGCCAATGATACTATCTGGTTAGTCACCTCAGAACTATCAAAGATAGATTTAGTTTTGCTAAGTGACAATAATTCTTATGAATATATGGGAATGGATGTCAGCCGGCCTGCCATGAAAGGCAAGGACGAGCAAGGATATTATTATTACACAATAGAAATTGTGGCGAAAATCGTAATAGAGAGGGAAAAACAATGACAAGACAAAAAAACGCCCTACGTGGCCATTTTGTAGCTCCGTACAATAACGGAACAGAGCCAACAGATGATAAATGGTTAGAACTTGCCAAATGGATCTCAGACGTATCAGATGATACAGACGAAAAAACAGATGATCAAGCATACTATGACGGCGATGGAGTTGAAGAAACAACTGTTGTAAGCGTAAAAGGTGCTTATACCTTTGAAGGAACTTATGATCCAGAAGATAAGGCACAGGCTCTTATTGCTAGTATGAAGTACAAGACAGGGGATGACCGTAAGCTATGGCACAAAGTTGTATCTTCTGACAAGAAAAAACAATGGGTTGGAGCTGCAACCGCAACTGAAATCAAGGCCGGTTCTGGCGCTGCCTCTGACTATGAGGCGTTCGGATGTAAGCTTTCTTATAACTCAACGCCAAAAGAAACTGGCATTAGCTAATAGCTTTTGATAAGGGCGGGCATTGAGCCTTGCCCTTTTTTTACAAGATAAAGGAGTAGAAACATGACAGATATTCAGATTGAACTAAAACGTACAGGATTTCCAGTAAAAATCGGAGAAGTAGAGCTATGGTTTGATACAAGTCAAGAGAGCTTAATGCGCTTTTATGATATGGAAGAAGAATTACAACGTCGTCTGGTTCAATACGAGTTGGATGTGGTAACTGCAAATATCAACAACAAAATTGAGCGTGATGGAGTAACTAAAGAAGTAGTTGCTGGGGCTATTGAACTTGAGAAGAAAGAACTTGAGATTCAATATGATCTTATTTTTGGCGATGGTACATTTGACAAGTTGTATTCTGTATATCCAGATTATAACGCCCTAAAAAACGCTCTAGAACAGACTGCAATCATGTTGCATGACAAGTTGGAAGAAGTTGCTGAGCAACACAAAACGGTAGTGAAAGAGCGTGCTAGTCACTATTTAAACAAGGGGAAAGTCACTCCAATCAAGAACAACAAGAAAAACAAAAAGAATAAAAAGAAATAGCTAGGTAAAAAATTATGTCTATGAAATTAAATGATGCTTTAATCACAAATTTTTCTATTGCTGATAAGGAGTATGACATAGACTTGTCTTTTAATAAGGTTCTGGATGTCTTTGAAATCTTGAAAGAGGAGGAACTGACGCATCTAGAACAAGCTCAGTTGATTGTCCATTTGCTAACTGGCCAAGAATTATACGACATCAAAGAGGTTGTAGACTGTTGGATTTACATAAAAGAACATTTTTTAGAAATCAAAAAAGAAACGGTTCAGTATGATCTGTTAGGAAATCCTATGCCAAAGGCAAAAGATGAAGAAGAACAAGAAAAATTGATTGATTTTGAACAAGATGCAGAATACATTTACGCTAGTTTTTTACAGGCTTATGGCATCAACCTCTTAAAGTCTCAAAATAAGTTGACATGGACAGAATTTAAAGCGCTTTTGAACGCATTGCCAGATAACACAATCATGCAACAGATTATAGAAATCCGTGCCTGGAAACCAGAATATGGCGGAGATAAGAATAAAATGCGCAAATTACAAGCTAAATATAGTTTAGGAAAGGAGGGAGAAGATAATGGCTGATGGAAAAGTTACCATCGTTGTTGATGTGGATGGTAATAAAGTCAAGGTTTTAAATGATGAGTTAGATAAAACGGCACAGAAAGGTGACAGAGGGAGCGATTCTCTAAAGAAGTTTGCTTTTGGTGGTGCTGCCTTTAAACTTGCCTCTAAAGCGGTAGATCTTCTAACAGATTCCTTGGGCGGAGCGATTCAACGTTTTGACACATTAGAAAGTTTCCCAAGAGTTATGCAAGCGATGGGGCATAGTACAGAAGATGTCACGCGCTCAACTAAGAAACTAGCCGAAGGTATCGAGGGTTTGCCTACGACTTTAAATGAAGTGGTAGGCACAGCTCAACGCCTTACCTCGATTACTGGCGATATAAACAAATCAACAGATTTAACACTTGCTCTTAATAATGCCTTTCTTGCCTCCGGTTCTTCTAGTGCTGATGCAAGTCGTGGTTTGCAACAGTTTAGTCAGATGCTATCAGCTGGCAAGGTTGATATGCAATCTTGGAAAACATTGCAAGAAACAATGCCTTATGCTTTGCAAAAAACTGCTGAATCATTCGGTTTTGCTGGTCAATCTGCTCAGAATGATTTCTATACTGCATTAAAAGAGGGACAACTTACGTTTGATCAGTTTGCCTCAAAATTGATTGAGTTAAATGGTGGTGTTGGTGGTTTCGCTGAGCTTGCAAAATCTAATAGTAAAGGGATTCAGACCTCTTTTGGCAACTTGAAAAATGCAATTGTAAAAGGTGTCGCAAATACAATCAAGGCTCTTGATGATTTAACAAAGGCAGCAACAGGAAAAACAATTGCTGAGAATTTTGATGCATTGAAAGTAATCATCAATGCCGCTTTTAGTGTGATTGTCAATGTTATTAAAGCTAGTACGCCTGTTTTTCAGGCTTTGTTTAGTATTTTGGGTACTGGAGTTTCTGTAATCTCACCTTTGACACCAGTTATTATTAGTTTGGTTGCTGCTTTAGTGGCTATGCGTGTTGCTAACGAGGCCATAACTACAACAAAAAACTTAATCAGTGCCTGGCAAACATTCAAAACAACAGCGACAGGAGCGGTTCAAATCATCAATCTAATGACTGCCGCGCAAGCTACTTGTGGATCAGTAACAAAGGCTCAAATGGTCGCAAATCTGGCAAATAATGGAGCTTTAACAGCGTCTAATTTGCTTTATGGTGTTTTAACTGGCGCTATCAGTTTGCAAACTGCTGCTACTATTGCCGCAACCGCTGCAACAACAGCATTTAAAGCAGCGCTGACAGCTTTAACCGGCCCTGTTGGTTGGATTATTGCTGGTGTAGGTCTTGCCGTCGGTGCATTGGTGGGCCTGTGGCAATGGCTGACTGCTGAAAGTGAAGAAACCAAACGCCTCAAATCTGAACAAGAGGAGTTAGTCAAGAGTACGGATCAATTAACAGATTCTGTTAAACAAAGCGCAAAAGAGCGCCAGAAAAATCTTGAATCCGTAAAAGGTAATACAGAATCTTATCAAAAATTAGCTGATGAAATTGTTCAACTTTCTCAAAAAACAAATAAAACTGCAGCAGATAAGAAAAATCTCAAGAAAAAGATTGATGCTTTAAATGCCTCAGTTAGCGGTTTAAATTTAGCTTATGATAAGAACTCTGATTCTTTGTCTCACAACAGTGATCAAATCAAAGCTCGAATCTCGGCGATGGAGGCAGAATCGACATGGGAGGCATCCCAAAAGAATCTGCTTGATATCGAACAAAAGCGTGCTGAAATCGGTGAACAACTGAAGCAGATCGCAGAACAACGGAATAAATGGAATGAAGAATCCAATGTTAGCGATAGTGTTCGTAAAGAGAAATTGCAAGAACTCAACGACAAAGAAACTGAGCTAAAAAATACTCAGACAGAATTGCAAACTGAGTACGAAAAAACATCTCAAGTTCAACAGGCAGCATCTGAAGCTATGGCTGCCGCTGCTGAAAGTGGGTCAAATAGACAAGTTGTAGCATACGAAAATATGTCAAAGGCTCAACAAAAGGTTATTGATGACATGCGTACTAAATACAATGAATTACTTGAGACAACTACGAACATGTTTGATCAGATACAAATGAAGTCAGCTATCAGTGTTGATGAAATGATTGCAAACCTCCAAAAAAACCAAGAAGCGGTCAATAATTGGGCTACTAACCTCAACACTTTGGCTGAACGTGGAGTAAACGAGGGGATTTTGGCCAAATTGCAACAGATGGGGCCTCAAGGAGGTTTGTATGTTCAAGAACTTGTTAATGCCTCAGACGAAAAGTTAGCAACTTTGAACGAAGTCTTTGCTCAAGGAGGTGAGTCAGCTATGAATGGTTTGACTGCTGGTATGGATACTGGTGCTTTGGGTATCACAGACAAGATCAAGGGCATTGTACAAAGTCAAGTATCGAGTTTGCAAGAAGAAATTGCAGCTGCTGACTTTTCTAGTTTGGGGCAAGAAATCCCCAACGGGGTCAGTCAAGGGATAGAACAAGGAGCTTCTACCGCTGGAGAATCTTCTAAAAACATGGCCAATGATATAAAAGAATCCTTTACAAGCGAAATGGATATTAATTCCCCATCTCGTGTTTTCAACGAGTACGGAGGTTTTATCACTACTGGGTTAGCTGAAGGGATTGATAACGGTGCATCTCAACCGACAAATTCAGCGACAACATTATCAACTCAAATCAAAGAACCGTTTAATAACCTACCGTCAGATTTCACATATGCAGGTGAAATGGCCATGGCTGGTTTAAATACCGGATTGAATAATGGTGCTGGATCTGTACTATCAACAGCAAACTCAATTGCTGAAAGGGTAAAAGCGACTATCAAGAGTGCTCTAGATATTCACTCACCATCTAGGGTCATGCGTGATGAAGTCGGTCGATTTATTCCTCAAGGTATTGCTGTTGGTATTGAAGCAGATGCTGGAGTTGTTAAAAAATCCATGTTGCGATTAAAAGACAGCATGATGATTGATGCCAGACCAGAAATTGCACTTGGTTTAAACAAGAAACTAGGTGCTCAAGTGACTGTTAAGCAAAGTAGTAAGCAGACAATAGCTGAGAAAATCAAGATTACTATGGACAAGTCTAGCGAATTGCTAGAGAAAGCCTTAGATGTGGCTGAGACAGCTGTTAGACGACCAAGCGAAATGTACTTAAACGATGGCACTTTAGTCGCTAAAACAGGGGATAAATTCGCTAGATATCAATCAGAACAACTAAGACGAGACAACAGAATGAGGGGTATTTTAACATGACAAAGTTAATGACCTTTAACGGCATTGATATGTCTAGGTATTTTCGTATAACCGATATTATCCGCCCGATTGGTAACAAGAGGAGCGTGTCAACCGATAACGCCCCTCTTTTGGGCGTAAATATACAACAGGTAAAGATTGGCGAAAAAGAGCATACTATTAAGTTTACAATGTTTGCAGAAAATCCGGTTGCAATGGAAAACCTCAAGCATGAGCTTGCCGGTGTTTTGAAAGTAACTGAGCCGGTTAAAATCACCTATGGAGATGAGCCGGATAAGTATTATCTAGGTATGCCGGTTGATGATGTTACGCCGGATAATGTCGCTAGATGGATGCAAAAATCAGAAATTAAAATCTTGATCCCGGATGGAGTGGCACACAGTACAGATTATAAAAACTTTAATAGTGACTCAAACGCTCAAACAACAGCGGATAAAATGATTTTTGACCTCAAAAACAATGGTACAGTTGAGGCGTTCCCGATTATCCAGGTAAAACATAATGCTGAAAATGGTTATATTGGCCTTGTCAATAGTAATACAGCTTTTGAACTTGGAAACCGTGAGGAGGCTGATACTGGTATTGTAAAGAAATCAGAAATCTTACTTGATTATCGAGATAACAAAATCTCAGAGGCTTTTAATAGAGCAGTTAAAAATAGAGCTATTACAAATGATAACCAAGAAAATGTAATAGGAGTATCAGAGCTAACCACTCTTTGGAGCAGAAACCATATCAGACTACGAGATCAAACAATTCAAGGGAGATATGGAAACTATGCAACCGGATTGTCTTGGGATATTCAAACAGATGCAGCGGGTGAAACTGGCTCACTCAATGACTATCTATTCTGTAAGCAAGTTTTTCAAGCGGATGTAGTCACTCAATATGGCTTTATTAAAATCACAGTATCAGATACCACCGGTCAATTCTTGTACGGTGTTGAAACATTCAAGCGTTCTAAAGGTCTTGAGTGCGAATTTAATATCTTTAGCTCAGACGGTAAAGGTAAGCACAATTTTTTAAAACGCCTTACATTCACAGGGACAGCGGATAAACGCTTAAATCCGTTTAGTAAAGATAGAGGCCAATTTGAAATCAAGCGTAATGATAGCACGGTACAAGTATATTATGACGGCTCACACTACAACTTTGTTATACCAGAAATCAAAGGTAAAAAGTCAGCTAAAATCCATGTCACGCTAGGAGCTTTTCACGATAGGCCTATGGTATCGAATATGTACCTAGATGAGTTGATGTTTAGAAAAGACTTTGTACCTATGATTGGTGATATTCCTAACCGTTATGCTATGGGCTCAACGGCTGTAATCAATAGTGAGGATGATACCGTATATATTGATGGTATCGCTAAGTCTAGTGAGGTTGTTGACGGTTCACAATGGCTAGTAATACCGCCCGGCAATTCTCAGCTAGAGATTTACTTTTCTAGTTTTATTAAGAAAAAACCAACAGTAACAATCGAATTTGAGGAAAGGTGGCTCTAATCATGCTCTTAACTATTCATGATGCAAACTTGCAAAAGGTTGCTTTTGTTGATAATAGCAAACAGAATACACTTAATTATTATGCTGATACATGGGTAAGAAGTTTGCCTACTGGATCCTCTACTTTTGAGTTTACAGTATTTAAGAAAGCAATAAAATCAGATACGGCTTTAGTTAAGGCCTATCAACACCTTAATGAAAGAGCGTGGGTATCGTTTAAGTATAAAGGCAAGAGCTTTATTTTTAACGTGATGACGGTTGAGGAAGATGAGCAGACGATAAAATGCTATTGTGAAAACCTCAATCTTGAGTTGATCAATGAAGTAGCCAATCCGTACAAAGCAGAAAGGCCGATGTCATTTATTGAGTATTGCCAAGAAATGGGGCTACTTGGTTTCAGTAATCTTTCCGTTGGAATCAACGAGATTTCAGATAGGAGACGAACCTTGGAATGGGAGGGACAAGATACTAATCTAGCCCGTTTGCTTAGTCTAGCTCATAAATTCGATGCAGAAATCGAATTTGATACACAATTAAATGCCGATAGTTCTATCAAATCATTTAGAGTTAATGTGTATCGAGAAAATGATGATAACCACCAAGGAGTTGGGCGTGTCAGAAATGACATACAGCTAACTTATGGCAAAAATCTAACTTCTATCACCAGAAAAGTTGATAAGACAGGAATTTTCAACGCGATTAGACCCACAGGTAAAAGACGTGTTAAAAATGAAAAGGGTGAAGAAGTAGAAGAGGTAGTAACACTTCGAGAGTTGGAGCCTTGGTCTGTAATGAGGGATGGAATCCTTGAATTTTATCAACGGAATGAATCTCTATACGCCCCCATCTCTATGCAAATGTATCCATCTGTTTTTAGTCCAAATACTTTTGATGATCAATGGATACGGAAAGATTTCTCTTACGAGACAGACAATCCAAAAGAATTGCGCCGATTGGCTTACAACGAGCTAAAAAAACATTGTTACCCTGCGGTGACATATGAAGTAGATGGCTTTATTGACGTTGAGATTGGTGACACAATCAAGATTTATGATAATGGTTTTAATCCGACTCTTATGATTCAAGCACGGGTATCTGAGCAGAAAATTAGTTTTACGAACCCAGCGAGCAATAAAACCACTTTTTCTAATTTTAAGGCACTTGAGAACAAGTTATCAGATGGCATTCAAGCAGCTTTTGAGCGCTTGTTTGAGCAGTCTAAACCTTACACAATCAAGCTTTCAACTAGTAACGGTATCATATTTAAAAATAATAGCGGTGAAAGCATTATCACTCCTACGCTTTATAAAGGCGGTAAGTTGATAACGGCTGGAGTCACTTGGAGATGGTCTTTAAATGGGATTGTAACAACTGGTCAGACATACGCAGCTAGAGGTAGAGATGTTTCTGGCGTAATCACATTGACTGTTGCAGCTTATATAGATAATGAAGAGCTAGCAGTTGATGAAATCACTTTGGCCAATGTATCCGATGGTAAGAATGGACCTAAAGGAGACACTGGAGCTAAAGGCGAAAAGGGAGAGCGTGGAGAACGTGGCCCTCAAGGAGAACGAGGCTTACAAGGGCTCCAAGGCTTACAAGGTCAGAAAGGAGACCAAGGCCTCCCTGGGCCTAAAGGAGCGGACGGACGCACACAGTACACGCATATAGCTTATGCCGACAATGCTACTGGTGGTGGTTTTGGCCAAACCAACGCAGATAAATCCTATATAGGTGTCTATGTTGATTTCAATGCCACCGACAGTAAAAATCCCGCTGATTATCGCTGGAATAAGTGGAAAGGTGAAGATGGTGCGCAAGGTATTCCAGGCAAACCTGGAGCAGATGGTCGTACTCCCTATTTTCATAGGGCGTGGGCAAATTCTGCTGACGGTCGTGATGGCTTTAGCACCTCAGATAGCACTAATAAGCGCTATCTAGGTACGCTGACGGATTTCACTGAGGATGATAGTCAAGATCCTACAAGGTACAAGTGGACAGCGCTTTTTGACAATGTTCAAGTAGGTGGCCGAAACTTATTGAGAGGTTCGAAAGGTCCTTTTATGCCAGACAGAAAGCCAGCTAATTTTGACAACAACATTCTGTATGTAGGAAACACATCTATCTACATGGAACAGGGTCAGGAATACATCATTTCAGCCAAAACGGACGGTAACTTTACGGCTCATCACGATGGGAATAAGGAGTCTGATAATGTAGTTCTTTGGATTATGGATAAGGATGTCAGAAATTATCAAATTGTATCGGACTCTAATACAGGTACGACCGGAACGAAATTTGTCTGGAATATGCCAACAGGGACATATCATCTGCGAGTTAATACTTATCACCGTACTGCTGTGAAGTCAGTTTGGGATGTGAAGATTGAAAAAGGGAACATTAAAACCGACTGGTCTCCAGCTCTCGAAGATACCCAGAAAGATATTGACTCAAAAGCTGACCAAGCATTGACTCAAGAGCAACTGAACGCTCTAAATGAAAAGGCTGGAATTATCCAGGCCGAACTTGAGGCTAAAGCTAGTGCTGATACATTGGATAATTGGGTGAAAGCCTACAAGGATTTTGTCAAGTCCAATGAGGCTGCAAGAGCGCAGGCAGAGAAAGATTTGATTTCAGCTAGTCAGCGTGTCTCTAATATCGCTAAAGACTTAGGAGAATTATCCGATAGATGGAATTTTATCGATAGTTACATGAGCTCATCAAATGAGGGGCTGGTTATCGGTAAAAATGACGGTTCATCCAGTATGCTATTCAGTCCAGACGGACGGATTTCAATGTTTTCAGCAGGGGTTGAGGTTATGTATATTTCTCAAGGGGTTATCCATATTGAGAATGGTATCTTTTCTAAAACTGTTCAAATTGGACGGTTTAGAGAGGAACAGTACCATCTCAATTCAGACATGAACGTGATTAGATATGTAGGAGGTGCTTAATGGCTGAGTTTTGGTCAAATAATGATAGGAGCTATTATCTCAGACTGTGGGTAGATCAAGTATCACAAAATACCACTGATAATAGCAGTCAAGTGAGGGTAAGACTTGCTTTGACTAACGGTGCTCATACATTCGCAGAATACAACTGCACTGCTTCGGTTACTATTGATGGGCAGACCTTGAGTTGGTCAGGTATGCCATCAATGCTGAGTCAAAATAGCTCAATTATGCTGATTGATAAGACAGTAACAATCAGACATGATAACGATGGCAGAAAATCGTTTAGCTTATCTGCTACATTCAGCGGAGGTGGTGGATGGTCTCCTGGCAATCTAAATATTGATGGTAACTCGTTTACTTTGACAACAATCCCAAGATCTAGCTCTGTGAGCGTTAGTCCTGGAGTTATTGGAAACACAATCACTATCAACATTTCACGACAAAGTTCTAGCTATAAGCATACTGTTCGCTATTCTTGGGGCAGTAAGTCAGGGACGATTGCAAGTAATGTGGACACATCCATAATGTGGAGCATTCCTATTGATTTCGCTAATGACATTCCTGACTCAGCAAGTGGAACAGGGACTATTTATGTCGATACTTACTCAGGTAACACTAAGACTGGCACACAGTCTATTACATTCACAGCCAGCGTGCCAGCTAATGTCAAGCCTACATTTACAGGAATTTCCTTGTCTGACTTAAACGGTGCTGCTCAAAATCTTATCCCTAACTCAAATACCTTTATTCAAATCATTTCTAACATCAAGGTAGCATTTAATGGAGCAGTTGGTTCTTATGGTTCATCTATAACTGGCTATCGTGCAGAAATAGTAGGAAAAAATCAAGCAACCAGCTCAGACGGTGGGAGCCTTGGCATCATGAACTATCACGGCCCTATCACCATCAGAGCAAGTGTCTTGGATAGCCGAGGGCGTTGGTCTGATACTAGAGAGGTTTCTGTAACTGTGCTTGAGTATTTTGCTCCTACTCTTAGTTTTAATATTACTAGAACAGGTTCAACCTCTAGCACCCTTACGGTAACAAGAAATGCTAAGGTAGCGCCTCTACTTATTTCAGGAAGTCAAAAGAACACAATGACCTTAACTTTCAAAGTTGCAAGGCTTGGCACAAATGCCTTTACGGTTGATAACGGTCAAGCAACGGGCACTTGGTCAAGTATATCAAGCCTAGTCAATTCACGGGCTAATCTTGCTGGCAATTATCTAGCTAATCAGTCGTGGGTTGTTATAGGTGCGCTTGAGGACAAATTCACTCGTACTGAATTTTTGGTCAACGTGGCAACAGAGAGCGTGGTTTTCTCTTATGATCGCTTTGGTGTGGGTGTCAGCAAAATCCGTGAGCAAGGCGCTCTTGATGTTAAGGGCGACATTTTCGCTAACAATCAGCCTATTCAACAGTATCAGCTAACTGAGAATAACGGCGCTACTCGTAAACTTAACGGAGAACTTAATGTAACCAATGCAAATATACTAGATGAGCCCGGACAATATTACATTGACATGACAGCTAAAGGAAATCCGAACGGACAATGGGGTTATCTTTTTCATTATAGTAATTATGGAAAGAATGATGGTGGTTATAAAGAGGCTATCCAGTTATTTTACGGTAACAATGGGCAGGTTTATTTCAGACATCACAGATGGTCTACAGTTGTTGATGATTGGGAAAATTGGAAAAAGATTGATGGTATCCAAGAAACAATCAAGAGAAAAGTTGAGCTGGGCTGGTATATCAACGGAAACATTACAAGAATTGGCAACATGGTTACAATTTCAACCGAAAGAAAAACCACAAATATCAACACAGTTTCAGATTATCGAGAAGTCAAAGAAACAATACCAGTGGGCTTTAGACCAGCTCAAGAGGTTGACCTTGTTTTGCAAGGTATATCAGGCTCAACAATAACAGGTACAGCTATCTTGCACCTTGCAACAGATGGTAAAATCTGTCTAACCAGCAAATCGCCAGGCGATAAATATTGGACAGGTACGATCACTTACATCACAAGCGACCCTTATCCTTAAAAACGTAAAAAATCCCTAGTATTTCAAAGATAATTAAATCAAAAGGAGGAAATATGAAACTAGAATATGGCTCAAAATCACA
>QWCI01001143.1_pt1 | contig 12284 bp, 8 predicted proteins | sample 1972541 | NCBI WGS metagenome assembly QWCI01 (sample SAMN09866712, study PRJNA288562) | Human oral metagenome isolate term3_saliva, whole genome shotgun sequencing... | isolation source: mouth | host: Homo sapiens | place: USA: California | reverse complement strand
CTATGGGTATGCACGTCAGGATAGAAAGGCGAGAGCGCGTGAGCCAATCACTTCAAAACTTGTCGCAAATATGCTTGAAGTAGCTGGAGTGGATCGTTTGTTGACAATCGACTTGCATGCTGCGCAGATTCAAGGATTCTTTGATATTCCTGTGGATCACTTGATGGGAGCTCCTCTGATTGCAGATTATTTTGAGCGTCGTGGTATGGTTGGTTCTGACTATGTGGTTGTCAGCCCAGACCATGGAGGAGTGACTCGTGCTCGTAAGTTGGCAGAATTTTTGAAAACATCTATCGCTATCATTGACAAACGTCGTAGCGTTGATAAGATGAATACTAGTGAAGTCATGAACATCATCGGTAAGGTTGAAGGCAAGACTTGTATCTTGATTGATGATATGATTGATACGGCTGGAACGATTTGTCACGCAGCAGATGCCCTTGCGGAAGCTGGTGCTGTTGAAGTCTATGCAAGCTGTACGCACCCAGTTCTTTCTGGTCCTGCTATGGATAATATCCAAAAATCAGCTATCAAGAAATTGGTTGTTTTGGATACGATCTACTTGCCAGAAGAACGTTTGATTGATAAGATTGAGCAGATTTCGATTGCTCATCTACTGGGGGATGCTATCGTGCGTATCCATGAAAAACGCCCACTTTCTCCACTTTTCAGTATTGAGAAAAAGATTTAATGACCAAGCCTGAGATAATTCTCAGGTTTTTTCGTCTCTTTTCCGAATAAATAGATAGTGGCAGTGAATCTAGTAAAACTAGATTTAATACTCTTCGAAAATCAAATTCAAACCACGTCAACGTCGCCTTGCCGTACTCAAGTACAGCCTGCGGTTAGTTTCCTAGTTTGCTCTTTGATTTTCATTGAGTATAAGACTGTGGTATAATAAAAGGAGGAAGAGGATGATTCTAAGACATCCGGGTATTAGCCCGACCAACGATTTGGTAGCTAAGAAAATTTTTAGCAATCCAGAAATCACTTGTCAATTTATTCGCGATATGTTGGACTTGCCAGCCAAAAATGTAACTATTTTGGAGGGAAGCAACATTCATGTATTACCTTCCATGCCTTACTCGGCACAGGATTTCTATACCAGTATAGACGTCTTGGCGGAGTTAGATAATGGAACTCAAGTAATCATTGAGATTCAGGTTCATCATCAGAATTTTTTCATCAATCGCCTGTGGGCTTATCTGTGCAGTCAGGTCAATCAAAACCTTGAAAAAATTCGTCAGCGAGAAGGTGATACACACCAGAGTTACAAACACATCGCACCCGTTTATGCCATCGCAATTGTCGATAGTAATTATTTCTCAGATGACCTGGCTTTTCACAGTTTCAGTATGCGAGAGGACACGACAGGTGAGGTCTTAACAATCACAAACAATGGTCAGGAAAATCATCTGGTCACGAGCGAGCCATCAGCCAGGCAGACCAACTGCTAGACTATAAGAGCTGGTCCGAGGAGGACAGGAAGATGTTTAGTCAACTACGTATGCGCGAAGAACAGGCATTGTTGGCACAAGACTATGCCTTGGAAACAGCTAGGGCGGAAGGTATTGAAGAGGGATTAAAAGTAGGCTTAGTAAATTTAGTACGTCAAGGTCTTCTGACACCTGAGGTTGCCAGCCAGCAGTTCTGGACTACAAGAGCTGGTCCGAGGAGGACAGGAAAATGTTTAGTCAACTACGTATGCGAGAAGAACAAGCCTTGTTAGCACAGGACTATGCCTTGGAATAAGCCGAAGAAAAAGGCTTAGAGCGTGGTATTGAACGTGGTCGAGCTGAGGGAATCAAAGAGGGATTAAAAGTAGGTTTAGTAAATCTCGTTCGTCAAGGTCTTTTGACACCTGAGGTTGCCAGTCAGCAATTGGGCATGACAGTCGCTGAGTTTGAGTCCTTGCTATGAGGTCACATTTTAAATAGTAGAAAGTTAATGGAGTGGCGAGTTATTTCCAAAATACTTGCCATTTTTACTTGACATTTGGAAGGGGTTATAGGATAATACCATAGAAGTGAGTTCTGTCCGACTGTCTATGTGGATTAGATTTGAATGATTTTAATCAAGGATTAAAAGTTTGTGAGATTTTCACTTGAATATAGGATATTTTAAGCGTATTCACTCTCACAAAGTTGTTTTTTCACCTTTTTTTCTAAAAATAGGAAAAAACTTTAAAAACTCGAAGAAAACCCTTGACAAATCCTGCAAATATTTATATACTGTATGGTAGTAAGATAGTCTTACGAAAAAATATTTTAAAGAAAAACAAAGGAGATAAAACGATGAAAAAAGTTTTATTGACAAGCGCAGTCGCTCTTGCAGCATTTGGTGCTGTACAATCTGTTTCAGCTACTTCAGCAGATTCATTTGGTGGTTATAACCCAGATGGAAGTCCAAAAGTTAATGTAACTGGACAAAAAGATAATCCAAATAACCGTTTTGGTTATGGTTATGCAATTGGCGCTCAATACATCCGTTATGACCGTGATGCAGCACATGGTTTCGACCGTCATGTTCGTGTAACTGTTGTTGATGGTGGTGGACGTCCAGTTCCTAACGTAGAAGTTGACTTCTTCTTGAAACCTGCTAAGGGTGAACAAAAACCAGAATACTTTACTGCTAAAACTGACCAATCAGGTGATGCAGAACTTCCAACAATGTTCAAAGCTGGTGAAGTGATTCAATACCGTGTTGCTAAAACAGCTACTGACTTTAAAGAAGCAGTAGAACTTGTCGGTGAATTTACTGTTGAAGCTGGTACTTCTGTATCTGGTTCATTGTACACAAATGGTCGCATTGTATTGCCATACAAACTTGATGATCGTGCAGCACAAATTGGTAACGCAACTACAGCTGCTCAACATGGTTGGGCTCAAACAGCTGAAGGTTGGAAATACTTCGAAAATGCTGCAGCTGTTAAAGGTTGGAAACAAGTTGACGGTAAATGGTACTTCTTTAACGCTGAAGGCGTAATGCAAAAATGGTGGGTTAAAGATGGTAACACTTGGTACTACCTAAACGGTTCAGGTCAAATGCAAACTGGTTGGTTGCAAGATGGTGGTAAATGGTACTACCTTGAAAACTCAGGTGCTATGAAAGCTAGCCAATGGTTTGAAGTTGCCGGTAAATGGTACTACGTTGACGGTTCAGGTGCCCTTGCAGTTAACACTACTGTAGGTGGATACACTGTTGATGCCAACGGTGCATGGGTTAAATAAGAAATTTAACTAAAACAGGAGAGTTATCTCCTGTTTTTTCTTGCATTAATATTGTATAAGTATTATAATGGTTAAAAATAATAGGAGGTTTCCAATGAAATCAAAAATGTGGAAAGTTTTATTAGGTGCAACCTTAGCAGGAACTGCCCTTGTTGGATCAAGAGTAGCTGAAGTAAAAGCTTCGGAAACAGATGTTTATAAGACAGTTGTTTGGGTTACAAAACAGGAAGATGGCAAAGAAAAGATTTTAAAAGATGCTCAAACTTATGATTCATCAAAACCTGAGACATCATCTCCTGGAAGTATTTCAGGTTATAAATGGGATGGGTCTAAAATTGAAGGAACTGTTCTAAAACATTACTTTAAGCCAACAGTTACGATTTCGGGTGATAAAGTTGATGGAATTTCTGTAAAACCTGATGTTGTAAAACCATTTAAAGATATAGTAAAGGGTACTTCTTGGTTGGTCATGGAATCAGATGGAACTAGTAGAGAATTAAAAGCTTTTCTTCCTGCTACTGCTGCTAAAAAAGCTGAAGAAGTTGAACATGGTACAATTAAAGGTTATCGTTTTGTAGAAACTAAGATTGACCAAGGGGTTCGTAAACATTGGTTTGTAAAAGACGATAGTGCTACTGGGACTGAAAAAGTGGAAGAGAAACTTACAGGTTGGCAATATATCTCTGGTAAGTGGTACTTCTTTGATCAAGATGGCATGAAGAAAACTGGCTGGGTAAATGATGGTAGCTGGTATTATTTAGCGGCAGATGGTAGTATGCAAACTGGTTGGAAATTTATTTCTGGTAAATGGTATTATCTCAATAGTGCTGGCTCTATGCAGACAGGTTGGTTGAACCAAGGTGGTAAGTGGTACTATCTCTACTCCGATGGTGCAATGGCTGCTGGTTGGGCAAAAGTAGATGGTAAATGGTACTATCTAAATACCACTGGTGCAATGGTGACTGGTTGGTTCCAAGCAGGTGGTAAGTGGTATTATGCCTATAGTTCAGGTGCTCTTGCAGTAAGTACAACGATTAACGGCTACACTCTAAATGCAAATGGTGAGTGGGTATAATATTATAAACGGAATAAGTGATAGAGAGGTAAAAGATGAAAGTAAAACACATTTTAGCAGTGGGAGCTGCAGGGGTAACATTACTTGGAGCTAGTACTTTATTAGCTTCAATTTCAGATGAACTAACAGTCTATGCTAGTCAAAATACGACAGAAAATCCTAATCCAGAAAACTTTCGTAGTACACAGTGGAGATATAGAGATAAATCTAATATCCCATTAACTTTCAAATATGCTGAGAAATACTCAGGTGAACCAGGAGAATTTGCAGAATTTACTTATGTAAAAAGTTATTCGGATGGAGGTGTTTGGGTTCATGAGTTTGCTTTAAAAGCTGGTGCAACACCTCCAGCTTCAAACGATAACACATATGTTAATACAAATAGTACTGGTAGAAATAATACGGATCATGTAGATTCTTCTGATACTAACTCCTCAACTAATCAAAAAAATGAGTACAAATGGTTGACTGTTAATGGGAAACCTCAACTTTATATTAATAATAATTTAGCTACAGGTTGGCAAAAAGTTGATGGGAAAATCTATTATTTTGATGACAAAGGAGTCATGAAAACAGGAATCCTCGAACTCAAAGATAAACGCTATTACTTTGATGAAGATGGTGTGAAGAAAACAGGTTGGGTCAATGAAGGTGGTAAAGATTACTATATTTCTGATGATGGTTCTAAACCAACTACTATCATTGCAAAAGGTGAGAAGATTTACTACGTTAAAGAGGGGATTCAACAAACAGGTCTTCAACAGATTGATAAGAAGTGGTATTATTTATTGGCAGATGGTAGCCGTAAAACAGGTCTTGTTCAAGATGCAAATAAGAAATGGTACTATATTACAAATGATGGCGAACGTAAAGTTGGTCTCGTAAAAGATAGTGAAGGTGCTTATCATTACCTTACTCCAGAAGGTGAACGTAAAACAGGTTCTATCACGATTGATGGTGTGACTTATCGTTTAGCGGATCATGCTAGTAGCAAGCCAGGCTGGAACAAAATCGATGGAAAATGGTACTATTATGATGCGGAAGATAACATGAAGACTGGTTGGGTCAAAGATGGTTCTTGGTACTATCTAGATGCGTCTGGTGTCATGCAAACAGGTTGGAAAAAAGTTGATGGAGTGTGGTACTATCTAGACGGCTCAGGTGCTATGCAAACAGGTTGGTTGAACCAAGGTGGAACTTGGTATTACCTCAATAGTTCAGGCGCTATGAAAACAGGTTGGCTAAACCAAGACGGTACATGGTATTATCTTGATGCTTCTGGTGCCATGAAGACTGGCTGGTATCAAGTAGGCAGTAAATGGTATTATTCATACTCATCAGGAGCTTTGGCAGTAAGTACAACTATCAATGGTTATACTGTCAATGCTAATGGTGAATGGGTTTAATACGAATTATAAAGAAATAAGAGGAATTTCCTCTTATTTTTTATTAGAAAATAGGTTAACGTTTGATTTTTCCGAAAGAAAATGATAAAATTGCACTAAAAAGATATTAAAGGTGGTAAATACTTTATGGATAAGAAAAAACTTCTCACTGCTAGCTTGGCTAGTGTTGCCGTTTTAGGAGCAGGTTTCCTTGCTTCAAACCCATCAGTTGTGAAAGCTGCAGAAGATGCTAATGCAGCTGCTGTAACTAAAGAAGATGTAGCTGAGTACTTCACAGATTTAGAAAAACAAGCTGAAGAAGCTATTAATAAAAATGATAAAATTACTGATAAAGAAGCAGCGATTTTAGAAGCTAAAGCAGCTATTGGTAAAGAAGATTTATTAAAAGCTATTGATGAAAAACAAATCACGCCTGAAGATGTATTGAAAGATTTAGCAGAAGCTAGCAAAACTGAATCAGATGAAGCAAAACCAGAAAAATATGGTAAAAACTATGCACCTGATAAAGTTGAAGGTGCAAAACCTGCTCCAGGTGCTGAATTAGTTCGTAATGAATCAGGTGAAGTTACTGAAGCTAAACCAATCAATGGTGGAATTGATGCGGATGCTCAAGATAAAATCAACAAACGTTTAGACGAAGAAAAAACAGATGTTAAAGATGCAGAAGAAAGATTAGCTGCAGCTAAACATGATGAAAAAGAAGCAGAAAACAACAGAGAAGAAGCTAAAGCAGCTGTTGAATCGGCTAAAGAAAATGTAAAAGCAGCTCAAGACGAATTAGCTGCTGCAAAAGAAGCTAAAGCAAAATATGAAAAAGAATTAGCAAGCTATGAAGATGCTGATGGTGAACAAGCTGATCAATATAGAGAAGCAGCAAGAGCTGACTTAGAAAAAGCTGAAGCAGCATTAAAAGAAGCAGAAGAAACATTAAAACAAGCGGAAAAAGAAGCAGAAGAAGCTAAAGCTGCATTAGAACAAGCAGATGAAGATTATTATTCATATGTAGCAGACCGTGAAGCTGAAGAAGTTCGTGTACTACGTCGTCAAATTGCAAAAGATAAAGCTGATGGAAAAGATACTAAAGCATTAGAAGAAGAACTTGATATTGCATTAAATGGTGTAAAACCATTGGTCCATGAAGTTAATCCATATGAAGGACCAGTAACTGGTTTCTTTGACGAAACAGGAGAAAACCCAATTGCAGAAGGTGAATTAGGTACACATGCACCTAAAGATATCCCTGGATACACTTATACTGGAATTTCATATACGAAAGATGGTATTTTAAGGCATACCTATAAGGCAACTGCTTCTAATTCAGGAAACAGCAACTCAGGTCATCAGGCAAATGGTGGAGAATATCCAGGTGATCGTTATATTATTAATAGACCATCTGCCCCATCTACGCCAGCTCCTGAAACTCCTACAACACCATCTACCCCTGCTACCCCATCTACACCAGCTCCTGGAACAGATGCTCCATCTGCACCAACAGCTGCAACACCAGCAACTCCTGCAGTTGCACCAACTGTAGCAGGAACTAGCCAAGACAATACTTACCAAGCACCAGCTGCGAAAGCAGAAGATAAACAAGAACTTCCAAACACTGGTGGTAAAGATAATGCTGCAGTTGCAGCACTAGGATTCTTTGGATTACTCCTTGGTGCCCTTCCATTTGCGAAACGCAAAAACTAATTAGTAGAACATATAAAAGAGAAGGATTTATCGCCTTCTCTTTTTCTCGTAAAAAAAAGAATATTTTCTATTCATATTGCTTGCTTATACGACTAGGAAAGGATATAATAGAACTGAGCATAATTCCAAAAAAAGGGGCTTTTAAAATGGATAAAAAGAAAATGATTTTAACTAGCTTAGCTAGTGTTGCTGTTTTGGGAGCGGCTTTAGCTGCATCTCAGCCGTCAGTCGTGAAAGCTGATGATACTAATACTGCTACTAACACAGCTACTAATACAGCGCAACCAGCTGGAACACCTGATACGTCAGCAACAAATTCAGATAGCACAACTAAACCTGCTGAAAATGCTGAGACTACAGAACAACCAGCAGCGACTCAGCCTGCCGAAACTGGAGCTACTGACACTTCTAAATCAGAAGTTACAAGTCCAGAGATTAAAAAAGCTGAAGCTGACGCTAAAAAAGCAGAAGAAAAAGTTACTGAAGCGCAAGCAAAAGTAGATACAACGACTGCAACTGCTAAAGAAGCAGATACTAAACTGGAAGCAGAGAAAAAAGAATCTGCTGAAGCTGACGCTGCTAAAACTAAAGCTGAAGAAGCTAAGAAAACTGCTGATGCTGAATTAGCTGCTGCTAAAGAAAAAGCTGCTGAAGCTGACGCTAAAGCTAAAGAAGAAGCTAAAAAGGAAGAAGACGCTAAAAAAGAAGAAGCTGACACTAAAGAAGCTTTAACTGAAGCTTTGAAACAACTTCCTGATAACGAATTACTCGATAAAAAAGCAAAAGAAGAATTATTAAAGGCTGTTGAGTCAGGTGAATTAAAAGCTTCTGATATTCTTGCTGAATTAGCAGATGATGATAAAAAAGCTGAAGCTAATAAAGAAACTGAGAAAAAATTAAGAGATAAAGACCAAGCTTCTACTGCTGATGCTGGTGCAACTCAAGCTAACCCTTCAACTAAAGATCAACTTCCAGAAGACATTAAAGCTGGAATTGACAAAGCTGAAAAAGCTGATGCTGCTCGTCCTGCATCAGAAAAAGCTCAAGATAAAGCTGATGATTTAGGTGAAAGCGTAGATGCTCTCAAAAAAGATGCTGATGCATTAAAAGCTGAAGAAGATAAAAAAGCTGAAGCTCTTAAAAAACAAGAAGATACGTTAAAAGAAGCTAAAGAAGCTCTTAAATCAGCTACAGACAACGGTTCTGATGCTGATATTGTTGCTTCATTAGATAAAGCTGTTAAAGCTATCGAAAAAGCTAAAGATGCTGCTCAAGATGCATTTGATAAAGCTGCTTCAGATACTCAAGCTGTTGCTGAAGAATTAAACAAACTGACTGATGAGTATAACAAAGCTCTTGAAGAAGTAAAAGCTGCTAAAGAAAAAGAAGCTAACGAACCAGCTAAACCAGCAGAAGAAGAACCAGCTAAACCAGCTGAAAAAACAGAAGCTGAAAAAGCTGCTGAAGCTAAAAAAGAAGCTGATGCTAAAGTTGCTGAATTGCAGAAAAAAGCAGACGAAGCTAAAACAAAAGTAGACGAAGCTACAGCTAAAGCTACAAAAGAAGCTGAAGATGTAACAGCTGCTGAAGCTGCAAAAACTACAGCAGACAAAGCTAAATCTGACGCAGAAGCTGAATTAGCTAAAGCTAAAGAAGAAGCTGAAAAAGCTAAAGCTAAAGTTGAAGAACTTAAAAAAGAAGAAAAAGATAACTTAGAGGCTCTTAAAGCTGCTTTAGATCAATTAGAAAAAGACATCGATGCTGATTCTAAGATTACGAATAAAGAAGAAGCTAAAAAAGCATTAGGTAAAGAAGCTATCTTAGAAGCGGTTGAAAAAGGTGACTTGACTGCAGGAGATGTTCTTAAAGAATTAGAAAATGATTATAACACAAGAAATAAAGATCCTGAAAAAGTTGACGAAACTAAAAAATTAGACGCTGAAGAAGCTAAGAAAATCGACGAAATCAATAAAGCAGATAAAGCTAAAGAAGATGCTAAGACAGAATCAGAAAAATTGCAAGATAAAGCTGATGATTTAGCTGAAAAGATTGAAAAATTAACTAAAGTAGCTGATAAAGACAAAGCGGATGCTGAAGAAAAAGCTAAAGCAGTAGAAGAAAAAACTGCTGCATTAAACAAACAAAATGAAACTTTAGAAAAAGCAAAAGCTGCTCTTGAAACTGCAAAGAAAAATAATGCTGATTCAGCTATCCAAGATGGATTACAAGATGCTGTGAATAAGCTTCAGGCGGCTGCTGATAAAGCAAAAACTGATGCTGATAAAGCAAAAGCTGAATTCGACAAAGTTGATGAAGTTGTTAAAGCATACAAAGATGCCATCGATACACTTACTGATGAGTACAACCAAACTCTTAAAGATATAGAAGCTGCTAAGGCTAAGGAAGCTGAAAAACCAGCTGAACAACCTAAAGAAGAGGACAAAAAACTAAACGAAGAAGTTGATACTCCTACTGGAGAAGAAGGAAGAGATGCTGAAAATAAATTAGCTGATGATGCTGAAAAAGAATATGAAAAATTAAATAAAGATAATACTAAACCAGCAGAACCGGCTAAACCTGAATCTTCAAATGGTGATGCTCTTGTACAACCAGAACTTCCAGAATTTGGTGCTAACAACCCTGAAATCAAGAAAATTTCAGATGAAATTGCTAAAGTAAGCGAGCAACTTAAAGATGCTGAAGAAAACGAAGGCGTTGAAGACTATTATAAAGAAGGACTAAAAGATCGTTTAGCAGATTTAGAAGACGCATTAAATACTTTAATTAATAATAAAGCTGAAATTCTATCTGCAGATGATGATAAAAAAGCCTTAAAAGTCACACGCTATATTGATATTGATACTAACGCTGATATTTTGGACGCTGAAAAAGGTGATTTCAAAGGTAAACCAATTGCAGGTTATACTTTTGTGAAATTTATTGATGAAGATGGTATTATTACTAACTACTACAGAAAAGTAGATGGAAATTATAATAAGGGACCTCAAATAGAACAACAGTCAGGTAGAAATGGTGGAGATTACCCTGGTGATCGTTACATTATTAATAGACCATCTGCTACACCAGATGCAACCACACCATCTACACCATCTCCTGAAAACCCTGCAACACCAGCAGCACCATCTCCTGGAACAGATGCTCCATCTGCATCAACAGCTGAAACACCAGCAACTCCTGCAGTTGCACAAACTGTAGCAGGTACTAGCCAAGATAATACTTATCAGGCTCCAGCTGCTAAAGCAGAAGATAAACAAGAACTTCCAAACACTGGTGGTAAAGATAATGCTGCAGTTGCATCATTAGGTTTCCTTGGATTGCTCCTTGGTGCCCTTCCATTTGTGAAACGCAAAAACTAATTAGTCAAGGATATAAAAGAGAAGGATTTGTGACCTTCTCTTTTTGTGATATGAGCTATAGTGAGAGTTCTGTTGAAAATAAGAAAAAAGTGAACAAAATGATGTTTCAGTTTTGTTCACTTTTATGTTTATAAACTTACAACAAGGCCTCAAACTCAGCGACAGTCATGCCCAATTGTTCACTAGCAACCTCGGAAGTCAGAAGACCTTGGCGAACCATATCTAAGAAAGCAAAGACTCTTCCTTCAACTTTCCCACGCTCTAGACCTTGTTCAAGACCTTCTGCCCTAGCTGTTTCCAAGGCATAGTCCTGTGCTAACAAGGCTTGTTCTTCACGCATACGTAGTTGACTAAACATTTTCCTGTCCTCCTCGGACCAGCTCTTATAGTCTAGCAGTTGGTCCGCCTGACTGATGGCTCGCTCGGGTTGCTGGGTAAAGGGTTTGTTCCCGAAAAACTCCAACCACGGCTTGCGAACCTTGTCTTTGCTGGTTTCTCTATATTTTTTTAATTCCAAGAATGCAATCTTGACTAGATGGTTTTCTTGTTCATTGTTTGTGATGGTTAAGACCTCACCTGTCGTATCCTCTCGCATACTAAAACTGTGGAAGGCCAAATCATCTGAGAAGTAATTGCTGTCCACAATTGCAATAGCGTATACTGGTGCAATATGCTTGTAACTCTGATGAGTATCACCTTCACGCTGACGAATTTTTTCTAGATTTTGATTGACCTGACTGCAAAGATAAGCCCACAGGCGATTGATGAAAAAATTCTGATGATGAACCTGAATCTCAATGATTACTTGGGTTCCATTATCCAACTCCGCCAAGACGTCTATACTGGTATAGAAATCTTGGGCTGAATAAGGCAGGGAAGGTAGTACATGAATATTACTCCCCTCCAAAATGGTTACATTTTTGGCTGGTAAGTCCAGCATATCGCGAATAAATTGACAAGTGATTTCTGGATTACTAAATATTTTCTTAGCTACTAAGTCATTGGTCGGGCTGATGCCCGGATGACGTACGGTCATACTTCTTCTCCTTTCATTATAGCACATTTTTAAATCTAGGTTTACTAGATTATCTGGCTCTATCTATTTATTCGGAAAAAGTATGAAAAATACTTGCTCTAGCTCTTCCCAATGGTATTTTTTGGTGCTTTCCTTTATAATGGGTGTATGGATAAGAAAAAATTATTATTGATTGATGGCTCTTCTGTTGCTTTTCGGGCGTTTTTTGCGCTCTATCAGCAGTTGGACCGTTTTAAGAATGCGGCTGGTTTGCACACCAATGCGATTTATGGTTTTCAGTTGATGTTGAGCCATTTGTTGGAGCGGGTTGAGCCGAGTCATATTTTGGTGGCTTTTGATGCGGGTAAGACGACCTTCCGTACAGAAATGTATGCGGACTATAAGGGTGGTCGGGCTAAGACTCCTGATGAGTTTCGTGAGCAATTTCCTTTCATTCGTGAGTTGCTGGATCATATGGGGATTCGT
>QWCI01002471.1_pt1 | contig 12285 bp, 9 predicted proteins | sample 1972541 | NCBI WGS metagenome assembly QWCI01 (sample SAMN09866712, study PRJNA288562) | Human oral metagenome isolate term3_saliva, whole genome shotgun sequencing... | isolation source: mouth | host: Homo sapiens | place: USA: California | reverse complement strand
TTTTGCTGAGCAAATCGGCTTTAAAAAACAACTTGAAAGTCTCCATCCAGACTTAGTTCATTTTGCGATGGTTCAGCAGCCTGTTTGGTATAATTCCAGCCCAGTTGTCACTACGATGCAAGATTTAACCACTGTTCGCTTCAAAAATCCTGATAAAAATCCTGTCGTTTTCTGGGTTAAGCAACAAATTTATAAATGGGTCAATAAAAAAGTTGCGAAAAAATCTTCACACATCATCACAATTTCTAACTTCGTAAAAAATGATTTGATTAAATTCACCGGCGTAAATCCAGAGAAAATTACTGTAACTTTGGAATCTGCGGATGAGTTACCAAAAGGCAACGAACCTGTTGACGAGTTGATTGGTAAAAAATTCATTATGTATATCGGTAGACCAACGCCACATAAAAACCTTCGACGACTAATTGACGCTTTTGCCTTGTTACAGAAAAAATATCCAGATTTAACACTGGCTTTGGCAGGTAAAAAAGATAGTAATTACTCTCGCCACGAGACATATGTAAAAAAGCATGGAATTAAAAACGTCGTGTTTACCGGCTTTATATCAGACGAGCAATTGCGCTGGATGTACGAAAATACAGCAGTTTATTGCTTCCCTTCGCTCAGTGAAGGATTTGGTTTGCCAGGATTAGAGGCAATGCTACACGGCGCGCCAGTCGCATCAAGCACAGCTACTTGCCTACCAGAAACCCACGGCGATGCCGCTCACTATTTTGATCCCTTCAGTGTCGAGGATATAGCAAAATCAATTGACGACATCTTATCTGACGACAAGTTACGCAATGAACTCGTTAAAAAAGGCAAGAAACACGTTAAGACATTTTCATGGCAACGTATGGCCGAGCAGACTTTGGCTGTGTATGAAAAATATGGTCGGAAAAGCTAAGGCTAAGCCTGAAGCTTCTTAGCTATATCGCCACATTTAGCCGCAACATCCCTGCGCGCTACTAGCACACCATCGGGCGTATTAACGACCACCACGTTATCAAGACCGATTACCGCTACTGGTTTATCTGGTTGTTCATTGCGAATGTAAGTATTGTCGATGTCGATAGTATGAATATTCTCGCCACGAACATAATTGTCGTTTTCGTCCTTGGCTACTGCATTGTGTAGGTCCTTGAAATTGCCAATATCCATCCAGTCAAAGTCAGCCGACACTACCGCCAACTCAGCCGCTTTCTCGATAAGAGCAATGTCAATAACTTGATTATCAAGCTCTAAGTACGTCCTATTGTATTCTTCGCCACCAAACTCAGCAACGGAAGCTAAGGTTTGATAATTTGACCACAAATCAGGAGCACTTCGTTTCATCTCATTCATAAAAACGTCAACTGAGCCAACAAAATAGCCACAGTTCCACAAATAGTTCCCCGACTCAACATACTGCTTCGCCGTATCGTAATTAGGCTTTTCTTTGAACGACTCAACGTTATAAACACCCGCTCGAGCATCAATCACACCATCGCGTTGAATATAGCCAAATCCAGTCGACGGAAAAGTAGGCTCAATACCGATAAGCGTAATGCAGCTGCGGTTACTAGAAACGCGCGCCGCCGTATCGAACGAATGAGCAAAACCTTGAATATCGCGGACGTTGTGATCGGAATGAATAAAAGCAATAGGCTCAGTGTGATCGTGATTACGATTGATATAATCTAAGGCAAATATAATACAATGCGCAGTCCCTCGTCGCCCTGGCTCAATCAAAAACGCTTCGTCTGGCAATTCTGGCAGTTGCGCTCTAAGCGCTTCAGCGTGACTGGCTTCAGTTACCACATAAACCGTATCACCAAGCTTCCTCGCTCGATCATAAGCTTGCTGAACCATAGTACGTTCGCTAGTTAGCGCTAAAAGTTGTTTCGGTTGAGTAGAAGTTGAAAGCGGCCATAGACGCGTACCTGAGCCACCAGCAATTATTACAGTTATCATACTACATATTATAGCGATTTAAGCACATAAATGCTATCTGTTTCTAGGCAAGAGCTTAGAGTGAAATCATTCAAAAATATTCCACACAAACGAAACAGCGTCTTCCACGCGCTTCACGTTCTCGCCCTGCTCGCCTGGACGCATCTCGATTGAAACAACACCGCTATAATCAATACGTTTTAACGCATCAGCTGCGGCACGATAATCAACATCATCACGATCGTAAACCCGATCCAACATAGGAGCGCTAATATGGAAATGTTTCAATATATCGCCATTATCTTGTATTGATTTGCTAATATCATCGCCCGCTAGAGCCATACATGCAGTATCAAGATGCAGGCCAATTCCTTCCGAGTTGATTGTGCGAACAAGTCGTGCGCCCTCATCCGCCGTTGTTATATAATCACAGTTATATTGAGGAGCATTCGGCTCGATACAAAGCATCGTATTATACTGCTTAGCTACATCACCAAGCTCAGAGAAAAAGCGATTGGCAACATCATCTGCCTCTTCTGTCGACATTCCGCCTCGCTGTCTATTCTTTGGCGAGCCAAAAACTAATCGACTAGCGCCCATATCGCCAGCTAATCGCAAAAAATCAGCGAGGTATTGACGTGTTTCATCACGAAGCTCGCTTGATTCAAACATTTTAAGATCAGGTCGCGCAAACAGCATCGACTGAAAAGCTACAATCTCAATATCGTATTTCTTCCACCATTCGATATACTCATTGATCTGTTCAATAGTAGCCTTAGTTGGGTCATTCCAAGTCTTAGTTGGCGCAATCTCAATATAACGCACGCCAAGCTCTTGCAGTTTCGCCGCAACGTCCGCCTCTTCTTCGTTAATCCAGGCAATATTTGATATAGCTAATTTCATACTTTACCTACTTTTTGCAACAAACTTTTTAATATCGTCTAGCTCTTGTTCTTTTGTATAGAGATATTCTCCCTCACCTCCATAAACAGACGCGTATTTGCTATGCATATCCCAATATGCAGGATTTATTCCCTCTGGCTTGTTGGTAAAATCTATACCAAAAGCAACCTTCGCAACTTCTCGCGTACTGACTGGTGGCGTAGCAAGGTTGACTAATGGTAAGTTATTCTCCAAAGCAATGTTAATATCTCGCCAGATGTTATCAAGATTATAATATTGGTACATACCATCAGCGTGTATTTTTTCAACCATATTGTTATTCATCAGATCATAAATAACATTCTTCTTCAAACCATCACCAAATAAACCCGGCAAGCGGACAATAGTCGTATCAAAATTCTCGCGACAAAATTGCTCAAGGTAATACCTGTTAACTCCGTACGGCAATAGACCTTCTGTTTCAATAGGCATATCTTCATTGGCACCATTTGGATTTTTATAAACTCCAACTGTTGAAATTAGCACAAGTTTCTTAATTTTCGCCTTTTCAATGTGCGATATAAAATCTTCAATTTCTGCACGATCAACTTCTGGCTCTTGATTAATTCGCCACATCTCAGCACGATTCGCAGCGCTGACCACGAGATCATAATCTTTACCTTCAATATCAGATATGTTCTTACTATTATAATAATCGTCAAACTCGTGTTGGTTCTTAATATTTCCACCAACAAATCCAGTGTATCCAATCAGTGCAGTTTTCATTAATATAATTCCTCCTATATTTATTATAGTAGATTTTATATAAAAGACATAACACTAGTTAGTATAGACATATCCCTGATATCAATTTAGAATAGTTTAAGTAATATGAATATACGTAAGACTCTAAGTAATATAAATCTTAAACGAACATTGCTTTTTACTGCAGTATTTGTAAGTGTCGTTTACATACTAGTTTTTGTAATTTTCGCTACGCTTGCGGCATTGGGAAACGGCTTAGCTATGGATTCGTATGCAGCCAATGGAACTTTCCAATTATATAACCCGCTCCGTCGCCTACTGGGCGGTGAAGTTCTGGCACGAGATTTCCCATTCTTTCACGGAGTCGGAGTTCCACTTCTTCATTTTCCATTATTTTATATTATGGGACACAATTTATTCGCCGTGGAAGTTGCAAAATTATTAGTATCGCCAATATTATTCCTCGTTTCGTCCTTTTTTCTATTTTGGGCTTATTTTAGAAATGTTAAAAAATCCATCTTCGCAACTAGTATATTCACAATAATCTCTATTGACGCTATTGACGCTATTTGGGCGGGCAATTCTCTTCTCGGCCTCAGGACAACATTCCCGTTTATCGCTGCAGCTTTCATGTTATGGCGTCCAAATTGGCAGATGACTATTGGCAAAAATAAAATTAACCTCTATTATCCTATTTTATATACAATTATAGGGCTTTCTGTCGCGTGCGGCACCGAACAAGGACTAGCTTTTATTCTTGCTTACGCTATCATTAAAGCCATTCGATACATTCGCTCAAAAGAAACCACAAAGAAAAAGATAATGATGTTTTTCGGAGAGTTGTTTGGTGTGGCAATTGCAACTTACGCCATATTATCAATTATGACGCTCGGTCATGCACACGACGCGCTTCGTTACGCATTGATTGAAGTTCCTAAAGACCAAGGGTGGTATTTTGGGGCTCCTCCAAATAGTTTCCTGCAATTAAATACTCTTGACCAGCTCGTCACAAAAAGAATGTTACTTTATATGTTACCTGTTATGATAGGTGGAGTTGTTGCATATATAATAAGCATAAAGAAAAAAGTATTATCCAAAAAAGAATTTTTCACCTTTTCTATATTATTGCTGTATGGAATTATAGTGTTCGCCGTCTCTATAACTGGCTATTGGGCGCCTGGTGCACAACTTATACCATTAGAAAGAGCTGCAGGATCTATCCTTGTAATGGTCTTAATTTACGCAGCGGATAAAATAATCCAAACAAAGAAGCCGAACGTTAATGCTATAAATAAGAAAATCTCGTTTATAGTGTTCGGACTGCTACTCGGCTGCGTAGTTACTATTGGATACAACGCAGCAATATTCCTGCAAAAAATCAGCTGGATGCCAGTAAAACACATTGTCGCTGAATCAAGGAAGGCTAGACATTCTACTGACGACTCTGAATACGTGAGTGTTACGTGGAAAAAGCGATTAGAGGCTTTTGCGCCGTACATTAAAAATGGTGCTAGTATCTGGTCTACTTATACCAGCGTTTACGACTCTATTCACAAGCAGAAAAACGGATCTTCAGGAGGTGAAGACTACATTATACATGCATTAGGTCCCGATAGAAGAGATAAATACACTAAAGATTTTATAGAGCAGAAACCCGATTACGTCATAACGTTAAATCCGTCGTATTTCGTTTACGAAGAATGGCTATGGTCGCGTCATTGGCAATTTTACAAAGAACTTTTGAATAATTATACCGTAATTGCGACAAACGATTCTCACGTATTATGGAAACGCCAATCTGATAACGCAAACCAGAAAACCACGATAAACCCAGAACGTCGCGTGCAAAAATCTTCAAACGGAGATTACGTCATTAACGCCAGCACTGGCAATAATATTAGAGTGTTTGAGATATCTGTGCGTTACAAGGCAAAAAGTATCTTACCTATGACTTCTAAGTTGCCGAGATATCTATTGGAAATATCTGGATCGTCGCTACAGGAATATCCAATATCACTGCCACCGTATAACACCAGTTGGAGTTTTCCAATAGCGCTAGGACCAAACGACTCATCTGTACGAATCTCACCTAAAGCCTACAGTTTGATACCGGGAGTTTCGTTCGAAATACAAGACATATCTTACCGCGAGATGTCTGTTAAAGAAGATAACTTATATATCTATAAGAGTAACTTCTGCCTACATAACGCCGATAAATGCACAGAAACTAATAAACACTAATCGCGAGTGGTTTAACAATATTATCGTAAACGGACTATTTTTTAGGCTTGCGATATTTTCCAGCCACCGCACGAAGTAGTACGTTCATAACGTGCATATTCCCCTTGATTGGACTAATCTTCGTTGGCGTTTTACCCTTCTTCGGATATGTTCGTACAACTGGCGTTTCAGCTGTTTTATACTGCTTACGACGACTACTTTCAATAGCGAGATAATAATGAAGTTCGTACGTTTGAAATATATCACGAAATACAGCAATGTCTGGATCTTTGAGCAATTTTGCGCTATAAGCACGGAATCCATTTGTCGTATCGGTATGTCTTTTTCCAGCCGCAAGACTTATCAATGGCGCGTGAATAAGATGAAGACCAACTTCCCTCGAAAGCGGCGTATTTACAGCCTTACCGCCTGGTATAAATCGTGAGCCTTGGATATGATCATATCCTTGGTCAAGCAATTTGATGAAGTTAGGAATTCTTTCTATACTATCCTTGCCATTTCCATCAACGACCACAACGCCCTCATAGCCTTCAGAAAGAGCCCAGGCAAACGCCATTCTCATCTGTGCGCTCAGTTTACCCTTACCTTTTTTCGTCAATAAAGCTCGCACATCTTGAGACTTTAGAAAATCAATTCCAAGCGACCCATCAGTACTTCCGCCGTCAGCCACCACGATATCGATTTGGTCAGCTAGCGGTTTCATCTTCTGTAGCTGTTTTTGAATGCGCTCTCCTTCATTGATAACAAAAACACACACACAATATTTATGCTTCTTCTTGTTTATCTCATCAATTTCAAACTCTGGAAATTCCCATTCTGGATGTAATTGGTTTATTTTCTCAGAAGTTATTTTACTCATATTATTACTCCGAAAGGTTTTTTCTTTCTGTATCGGCAATAGATACCGTACTGCTTAATTCATCCATCACTATATATGAAGCATCGTCTCGCGCCTCTTTAAGTATTTTTCCAACATATTCCGCTAATACAACCAAAAACATAAATAGCAAGAAAAACATCACAGAAAGCTGTAAGGACATAGTCGTCCATCCCGCAGCCACGTCGCGCTTAAATACTGATACGCAAACAACGTATAATGCGTAAATTAGATTAATAACACTAGCGCCGACGCCAACCCACGACATAGCCCTTAGCGGTTGGGTGGAGTGGCTAGCTGCTATATCTATAGCCTCCAACACTCCCGTGCGCAGTTTACGCGTCTTTACTGGGTCTACTTTCACTTCATAGCTATATTCCGCACACTTATATCCAATTTGACGAATCAAATGACGAATATGTCCATCGTGCCTATTTGTGTTTTCTTCGACGATAAAAGGTATGGCGTCTATCGGGTCAATTGCTGGGTTAGTCAACACTACATAATCTCCGATTGCCCCCTGAATCCCAGCCATAAGAGCGATATCATAACTATATTCCCTAGATAGACGGATTAAGCGTATGCACGGCAATACCTTCAGTATATCTATTACTTCTTTTGCAACTTCTGGCTTCAATTCATTATCTATCACGATGATTTCGTAATTTTCATAACTACCACCAAGTAATTTCGATAAATCCGTTAAATATTCGCCCAAGCCAATATAGTTACGATCAACTCCAACTACAACAGATACAAAAATATCTTGTTTCTTTACGGTTTTATTAGTTTGCTTTTTCTTGACCATATATCCTCCTCAATTCCTCAAAAGCATCATAAATATTATCTAATTTTCCGCCCATAATACAAATATATCCATCGTTGCCAAAGTCATTTCTGAACAATATCGGACGACTATCATCGTCTTCGCTCTTCACTAAAACTGTTTTCACTTCAACGATAGATTCACGATATTTCATATTCTTCAAGGCTGGAATAAACCTCACAACATCATTATACATCTGCCTATAGTTTGATTTAAAGGGACGATTTTTCAAATATTCATGAGTTTTGATACGCTCGGCACCAGTATTTTCATCATCAATCCACGATTCATGTGGCGTGTAACGAACGTGTGAAAGAGTATATAAATTCTTCGAAGGAAATGGCATAATCGAGAAAAACGGACCATCCATCACCGTTATGCTAAAATCCTTAAGCTGCTGAGGTAACTCAACAAGACACATCTCGGTAATTTCATGTTTAAGTCCAACTAGTGGCAATCCAGACGCACGATGTAGCGTATTGATATTTGAATAAGTACAGTTTAAAACAAAATCCGCTTCATAATTATCACGATCAGTAACAACATTTATTTTACCCGCGCCGCCAGCAGGCAATTCAATTTTACTAACAGATTCTCCAGTATGAATACTAATACCCTTATATTTATTAATGCGCTCTACCAAAAGCTCTCTTAGTTTGCGTGAATTGAACGCGTATTCTTTAACCTTAAAAACCTCTTCAATCAACGACGGATTAAACATTTTTTCTATATCATGCGGAGCACGCTCAATTTCAGAACCAATCTTCTCGCAAAAATGTTCGAATTGCTTAGCGTTTACCTTTGAAAGATGCTTAGCAATTCCATAATATTTCTCAAAATTAGATACTACAGCTGGACCGTATTCATCAACAAAAACTGGGAAGTTAACCGCTGAGCGAAACCCAGTCAAAACGCTGCGAGGATAATGATATCCATTATGGATGCGCGCCTGATTCACATAAGAAGCTCTATCCATCAACGCGGTTTCTTTCTCGATAATAATTATATTGTCTACACCAAGCTCTTCGTGCAGATATAGTGCTATCCTTAGCCCATAAAATCCACCGCCAATAATAACTGTACTATTCATATTTCACCGTCCTTTTTACTGCATAATCAACCCACAGCCCAATCAATATATATATGAACAATAGTAGAGGTATGTAGAATATAATGCCGTTTATATGAGCGTGCGGCAATGCGTGCCCCGGCATAAGAGCAAGCCAACAAAAAGCTCCAATAACAGAAAAATTCATAGACCAAAGGAAAGGTCGGCTGTATTTCTTACCAATAATCTTTCTGGAGCTAAGAATAATCAAATACCCAAGGATAGTCCAGAATAGAATAGACTGTATAAACTCGCCAAACATACCATTAATGTGTACGGGTAAAGTAATTGCTGGAAGTAGCAAATAATTGACGACATTTACAATAATATACTTATATGTTTTTCCGCTATTATTAGCCATATTGTCCAGATTAACTATTTGATTTATGAAGTTATAAGTTTCAGGTCGTAAGATTTTAAAGTTGCCGACAGCGTATGCCCTCATAGAACGTATACCAGAAATTCCCCTATCTGACGCCCTGGCGTTTATGGCACTTGCGGCTTTATCAGATGATCCGTAATAATCAGTAAGCGACACAAAGTTTACCCAATAAGCACCGAAAAACGCAACAACCGTAGCAGCAAACACGGGCACTGCTTGCTTCCAAAGATTAATGATTTTCACGTTTTTATGAACTAATTCAAAGAATATTATAGGAACTAATACGGATATAGCGATTGTCGATACGTATTCATATCCATTTAGCAGCTTGAGGAACATAGCTACAGATTCAATAATGTAAAATAGCCAAAGTTTTTTTGATTTCTTAAAATATTGATAGCCAACAAAAGATATTACAAACGGAGCTATCAATAGCGGTTCTATCCAATATATATTGCGAGCATACCCAGCAATCCAAGGACTAAATGCCAGCATTACAACAAAGACAGAAGCGGTGATTCCGCCAAACAGCGCTCTTATTTTTTGAACAACTAAGGCTAATAAAAATGCAGTAAGTACAGCCAGGAATATAGATACTCTTTTAATGTAAGCTGGGATTTTGGAAGCATCATTCGGAGATAGTCCAGTTATAACCCTCGCCTGTAAACCGTATTGAGATACATAAGGTTTTACCTGAGACGGATTACAATCTTGGCTCATCATTATCTTATTGTAATCTTTACTGTCAGCTGCTATTAACGGACCTTTGTAATCATATTTATTTTTGCAATAAGCAGTTTTCTCTACTATGGCAGACGAATCTTTCTGAAAACCGTCAAACCAGCCGTTCCATAGTCCTGTTCCAAAAAAATTACCAATAAATGATATTGATAATATAAACCAGACTACAAAAAAGAAAACTACCCCAGGTTTATTCTTACTCCACTCTTTCATTACAAGTATCATAATAGCACAAAATAGACTAAAGAAGCTACCTAGTCTATAATCTGAATTATGAATAAGAAAGATTGTGTATTGTCTATTATTATAACTGCCCACCGCGAGGGTCTTGTTGCGCATAAGACTATGAAATCAGTCGAGCGTGCTGTAAAAAAAATTGAGGAAGCGTCTATATCTTATGAAGTGATAGTTTCCATAGACAGAGGTGATGATCAGACTATTAATTATTTCAACAACTATACCGGTCTGCCTATACGCATATATCAATGGGATCATGGAGATCTTTCAAGTTCTAGAAATAGTGCCATAAAAAAAGCGCACGGTCAATTTGTTTCTTTTATCGACGCCGATGATTTAATGAGTGAAAATTGGCTACACGACAGTGTTCAATTGCTATTAAAAAAACCTTACGGCAAATATGTTGCCCACAGCGCTTATACTATAGAATTCGAGGGTGCGGACTCTATTGTCCAAAAAACTGGCTGTACCACTAAAGACCAAGATATCTTATTAAGCGTTCTATCTGGACGTTGGAATTCCGTTATCATCGCGCCGATTACGCTTCTTAAAAAATTCCCGTATGCACCAAATAGCCCAGGATATGGATATGAAGACTGGTACTTAAGTTGTTGCTTGATTGAAAATGGCGTAAAAAACGTTCTCATTCCACAAACAGCAATATTTGTACGTCGTAAGTCATCAGGATCGGAGTGGGCACGCCAAAAAGCTAGTCGATCATTACTACACGCACATCCAATATTTAAGCCGTCCAATTTTCGCTCTATAGACATCAACAAAATTCGCGTTCCCCAATCAGAGCAGCACCGTCAAACAAAAAATACAATCAAAGAATTAATCATACGATCGCGCATACCGTTAGGATTGATCCGCCGACCTCTGGCTATAATACGCCGTGGACGCAATGCATTACTAAAACGACCAGCGCATTCACAAACTGCAGAATCTATACCAAAATGGCTGAAAACAGAATGGAAAGCTCTTCACTCAATAGAAAAAGAAATTTTTCCACCATCACCACTACCAAGCACATACCACACAATCACCGACGACCATTATCGAGTTGGTCTTGCGTATTGGGAAATATGTAAGGAATTACGAAGTGACAACTACGATTATGCCCTATTTGTGCCCTGGCTTAAGAGAGGCGGCGCAGATTTATTTGCCGTCAATTACGCAAACACCGCGGCTTCAATAGGAAAGAAAGTGCTCGTTATCTCTACTAATGAAGTTCCTGCTGAATATTCAGAATGGAGGGCGGAGCTAGATAAGAAAATAGATTTCTTACAATTTGGGACAATAACTCGGTTCTTTAGTATTGACCAAAAATACAGATTGCTTGAACAATTGATCGAAAACACCAATATTAAAACTTTACACATTCTTAATTCCGAGCTAGCTTATGATTTTGTGCGTGATCACGAAACATACATAAAAGCGACCAACAAGCTAGTAATAGCTACTGCATATAGTCAGAGTACTGATGAGACAGGACGAATTTTTGGATTTTCACACAGTCACATACCACAGGTACATCAACTTCTTGATCTAATTACGACAGACAACGAAGCAGTAAAATCTATGTGGATCAATGAATATGCCTACAATCCTCAAAAAATAGTCGTACATCATCAACCACTGACAAAAAATCATTATCCTATAGTAGATAAATTACCGAATAGCCGTAGGATATTATGGGCTTCTCGATTAGCGCCAGAAAAATTGCCTAAATTGGTGTCGGAAATTGCAGATCTTCTTCCTGGAGACGTTCATATAGATATGTACGGAGATCCTTCACCAGAGTTCCCTGCAAGCAGTTTACCACCGCATCCACGTGTTCATTATATCGGTGGATTTAATGGAGTAGCATCTCTGCCGGCTGAAAAATATGACGCTTTTCTATATACCTCACTTTTTGACGGTATGCCAAATACACCAGTTGAGATAGCTTTGCGCGGACTACCAATAGTTGCAGCTAGAGTTGGCGGACTTCCTGACTTTATAGGTGAAAACGGCTTCATAGTTGACGACATCACTAATCCAAAAGCATATGCGAAATGTATTAAGCAGACTCTGGATGATATAGAATCATCATTCCATAAAGCCAAAAACTTGCGGGAGAAAGCGTCCCGCGAGTTCTCGGAAGATTCGTTTATAGGCGAAGTCAAGAGTATGCTCTCAAACAATTAAGCAGAAACCCTCATCTCAGTCTTCACCACCTCTTGTCCAGTTTCGAGGGGTGGTGTTTTGTAGTCTTGCCACCTTCTACCGTCAAATGTAGAGAAATATGCGTT
>QWCI01002683.1_pt1 | contig 12324 bp, 13 predicted proteins | sample 1972541 | NCBI WGS metagenome assembly QWCI01 (sample SAMN09866712, study PRJNA288562) | Human oral metagenome isolate term3_saliva, whole genome shotgun sequencing... | isolation source: mouth | host: Homo sapiens | place: USA: California | reverse complement strand
TAACGACAAGACACAAAGCCTTCTTCTAAGGAACTCGTGGGGTACGAGCTATGGTACATTAGGATACTATACGCTCTCCTACCAAGATTGGGAGAATGAGGCGATTGAGACTTGGACGATTTACTAAAAGAGAAGAGGGGAGGCTTGGTTGCTTCCCCTCTTTCTTTTATCTGTCATTATAATTGTACGGAGCTTTGTACACCTCGGGATACTCATTCAGTGGGTATGGAGGCTTGGGATACTTAGCTACTATCTTATACTTTATAGGTTCAAAGATAGCTTCAAAGTACAGATAGAAGAACACCACATCTTCGTAGGTATTGTACTTATCCGCAATCTGCTTAAGCGTCATATTTCCATCCTTTATAATGTCGTACAACTCTTGGCTGTGCGAAATCAGTCTACCAGCGGCGACCCTTCGGTAATGCGTAATCGCTCCATTCACACCAAGCTCCTTGATAAAGTCAGCATCGCAGTGGCTAACCTTCTTCTTTTCTCCTTCCATTTAATACAAAATTATACCGATAGATTTTCGCTAACAAATTCCAACATTTGTAAGGATATTAGAATGTCACAAAACATCCAATAGCATTTCAGCCATTGGCGGAGCTATCTCTCATTGCTCGCAACAGAATGTTGCGAGACCCATTAACGTCACGATTGATTTTCAGACCTTGGTAGTTAAAGTATTCCCTACTTCCAAGGTTTGTCATCACCTCTCCGTTGAATGAATTGGTCTTGGAAGTCCAAGCCTCGTTTTGTTCAATGAAGAGGACGTGACGTTCTTTACACTTGTTCTTCAAGCGTTCTTTGAACTCGTAAAATCTCAACGCCATCATAGACCTGACGACCACCTTCCGAATTTTCCGACCTGATTTTTTAACCATATCGGAAACGTTGAATGGAGGGAAGATTACAACGGAGAACTCCTTTGTAAGGAAGTTTATGAATTTCCAATGCAACTCATTCACAAGGTCTTGTATCTTATGATACAATCTATCCAAGACTCGTTTTAGCCTAAACTTATACAGCTTGTCCTCAGTCTTAGCTATGATAGACCTAATCTTGTCTATTCTTAGGTTGAACTTTAGGATTCTTTCAAACGCTCTTTGTCCAACCCACCCAAAGCGACCATCGGTAGAGAAGTATGTGCCAAAGTTTCTTATCCCTGGGTCTACGGCAACCGCACCTCCTTTTTTCTCGGAGGCACATTGCGTAGTGATTTTCTTCGGGATAGAAAGAAACCATCTACCATGGTCACATATAAGTCGGGAATCCGAAATCTCGGAGTTGGCAAACCAATCGGTATCAGAGAATTTCATGATACCCGACTTGGTATAATATATACCAAGAGCTGAAATGGCGGTCTTTGGGATGTAGCAGGATTGAACTTTGTCTTTCTTACTCTTGAATTTCAAAGAGAACGGAGTTCCACTCTTCTTCCTCTTCTTGCAGTTTGTGCTCCACGAAGTGTAAGCGTCTTTGACTGCATTCAACTTGATTAGGCATGGAACTTCTTTTACGTAGTCCATATCAAGCTCTAAGAAAACTATGGAATATAACTTCATCCAATTCCTGACTTCAAACTCCTTGTCGTTGTAGTGCTGTATGGATTGGTTATACACCAGCCTTTGCACTCCAAACCACCTATGGAGTATCGTTTTCTGCTCCTTCGTTGGATAGATGCGTATCTTTCTCGTTTTGATTTGCGTGACAGATAAGTCCGTGCATTCTTCACGAGAAGGCTTGAAGTATTGAGAGCAAATCTTACGTGACTTGTTGCTCGTGGCTATCCTTTGATTTGTTGAGAACCAAGACTTCACCTCCGCTCCACGAGAAGAGCTGGTCAAACAGCTCAAATCCGAAACGGCAGATTCTATCTCTGTGGGAGACAACAAGTGCGAGCTTATCGTCTTACAGATGTCATCGTAGAATTGGCTGTTTGTAGTTGATACCTGAACCAATGTCTTGGATGATTTCTTTTTCTGCATACTTACTTAATGTATTTGACTGAGAACATATCTTCTATACTTCTACTCGCAATGACACTAACATAACGATTGTATATCTACCATTATTATAGTGCGATAAAGACAATGTTATATATACGATTACGTTACATTTAATAAGATATTTTAATGCTGTTAAATAGCTTCCTTCGCCTTCTCGTTGGCGACATTGAAATACCCTCTCATCAAATCCACGAGATGCTCCTTCTCCTCCTTTGGTAGGTCAAGCTCGTCAATGTACTTATAGCTAACCTCCTCAAGTGACGAGATTGGCATTTCTTCCTCAATCGGTAGACCCTCCTCAGTCATCTTCAAGCCCTTCTCAATGGAGAACTTAATGTCCTTGTAGGTAGACCTATCAAGCAAAGCAAGAAGCTCATACGGCTCAATATCCCCTGCCTTATCCCTTGGTACGATGATGTCGGTGTAGTTGTTCGTGATGTACGATTTGAACTCCGAGAGCGTCATCGTAAGGAGGGACTGCAACGTAAGAGCTTGGAAGATGGGGGAGTACCTATTAGGAACGAACTCAAGTGTGTCGTCCTCCACGTTAAGGATATAAACACCCTTCAAGTCACCTGCATCAGACCTTCTCAGATGGTATGGGCTACCGATATAAATGAACTTCCCAAGCTCCTGACGCTTATGGATATGTCCCGAGAAGATACGCTTAGCTCGTGACGCTGTCGTCACTGCACCATCCTTAATGGGTTTACCTGAGTCAAAGATAGCCCCAAGGACTTCCGTATGAAGGAAGATGTAGTCAGCGTCTGAGTTGCTTACCGCTTCCGTCTCCTTTGAGTAGATGCCCGTATATGGGATGAACTGAGTCATGAAACCACGCCCGCTCTCCGTCTTGAAGTGAACCATTGAATTGGCATCTATGACGAAAACGTTTGTGATGCCTCTTACGATTACAAGGGAGTTGAGCGAGCTGTCACTTCGTCTTGACATATCGTGATTCCCTGCCATTACATACACGGGGGCTATATCAGCTATCTGACGGATAATCCCCGAGGCGACATTCATCGTGTCAATGTTGATGGACTGACGATTGTCAAACAAGTCACCAAGGATGCAGACTGCGATACCTTCATTCGCCTTGCTCTTTACAAGAGGGATGAAGAAGTTGGCAAAATAGGATGACATATTATCAAGCCATTCTGCGCTGTCGTTGCGAACACCGAAGTGGATGTCGCTAATGAGTATGAGCTTATTTGTATACTCAAGCGGTTGAGTTGCACTCATTTCTGTTTAGTTTGTTAGTAACAGCATCCTTTGTAGGTCTTACATATTAAACACCGAGATAGGTGCTTCTACATCTTCCCTCCTCTTGATGCCGAGTTGATGGATTTCTTCTACGAGAGAGTGACGCTCTTGTAGTGTTAGGATTTCATTGCAGAGTCTCTCAAACTCTATGTCAAAGAACGTGCCAAACCCAAGGACAATGTCATATATAGTATAGCCTTCCGATGTGCCGATTAACTTTGTGTAGAAGTACTCAAACATATCTCGGAATGGCTGAGAGGCTCTGTTGGCGAATACGACCCTGATAAGGTATTCTTCGTCTGCTTGGTCTTCTTGAAACCAAGGGCTATCCTCGTATATCTCTCGGATAGTAACAGCCAAAGCTCTCTTCTCTAAGTTCCCTACAATATCATCCGTTGTAGCGTCCTGATACCAATCTGATACAGACGGGTCAAGACGTGGCTTATTCTTTAGCTGAGATTTGACATACTCTGCTCCGTTGTTATATGAGCTTTCAAATACGGGATTGACACCCCCTCTCTTTTCTGTGAGGTTTACAATACGCTCCCCTCTTACTTCTTCCTCTTGCATATATAATTTCCGTAATATACGAGGCAGAGAGGGGGTATCAATTCCGTTACGTATTAAGAGCCTTCGTTGTTCTTCTTAAACTCTTCAAACGTTGGAAGCGGTTTTTCCAGCTTTGCTCCGAGTGTCTGCTGAACCATATGGACAGCTGACAGCATCATGTCGTACCCAGCCTTCTCTTCCTCTACATTATTATAGATTGGAGCTTTCTCCTCTACCTGCGGAGCTTGTTGGGTAGGCTCTGCTTTAGGGTACTCTAACTTGGAAGGCTTGCTCGCTGTGTACTTCGGCTTAGCCGTGTACTTAGGCGTAGGAGGTTCTTGTGGAGCTGGTGCAGGAGCAGGAGCTGGGGTTGGGGCTGGTGGCGTGGGAGGAGCAGGAGGTGTAGGCGGGGGTGCTACCTCAATAGGCGGTTGTGTCGGTTGTGACGTTCCCATACCTATCGGCTGTATGCCAAGTCCCCTATCAAGTGCTTCAAGTGGGTCTCCAAGGGCTTCAAAGCCTCCTGCGTAGTTCGGACTAAGAGGGTCATCCGAAGCCCGTCCTCCACTTGGAGCAAAGTCCGTCATCCTTGGAGGAGGCGTTGCAGAACCCATACCCATAGGCTGTATCCTTTGCCTATTATCCACCTGCTCTTCCACTACTACCTGAGCTGGTTGTGCTGGCTGAGCGGGAGGTGCGTCATCCGAATCAATGAACATCGGTTCAGAAGTCGTATGGGAGATTAGGTTAGGCTGTTGCCTTGGAGCATCATTAGGTGCGCCCGTCACTCCAAACTTCTGCATCGTCTTGGGGTCGTTGTACTCAGAGAGTGAAGACCCCGCTACCTCTTCAAGTTTCTTGAAGAAGTCACCCTTGTTCTGATGACCATAGAAGTTTCCTGCTGAGTTCCCTTGCAGATTTCTCTGAGGTCCATTGCTACTCGCTTCGTTGTTGTAGAAGGAGCGTTGCTTTTCTCCCTCAGAAGGGTCAAAGTAACCACCAGGACTTAGGTCTTCGGTAGCACGCATATAGTCCTTCTCGAGGATGAACCTCTGCTTGGTATTCATGCCACCAGCACGGGAGAGAAGGCACTTGAGGAACATCTCATTGTTCGCATCCATTGCAGGCGACTTGATGATACCAAACATCATATCAAGCGTTGCATTGAGAGCCGAGGACTCAGATACGTCCGTAGCTGAAATCTCTTCCGTGTCCGTCTGAGAGCGAGTGGTCTGAGTAGCCGTTACGATACACCAATCATTCTCCTTGGCAATACGTCTTAGACCTTCTGCGATATTCTTAATCTTAGTATAGGAGTTGTCATTCTTACTTCCCTTCTCGTCTGACATCAGGTTGATGTAGTCAAGGAAGATAACCTTGAACTTAAACGGCTTACCTGGCTTACTCAGCGAACGTTCCGTTGAGATAAGGTACGAAGCAAGTTCGCTTACTGACAGCTTTGACGTAGGGAAGTCCTGAACGACAAGTCTCCCGTTCCTGAAGTTAGAAGCCTGCATTGCCTTCAGCTTGAAGCCTACCACACCACTCTCTTCAGCCGATTGGTACTGACTGATATTGATGGATAGGAGGTTACTGCCGATACGGCTCATACACATTGTACGTGCAAGCTCCAAGGAGACAAGGCAGGTATCCACCCCAGCACGGACAGCTGAGGCAAGGAGGTTGTGCATAGTATATGTCTTCCCTGACTTTGGAGCACCCATGACGCACCAAAGCGAACCCTTCCAATAACCACCATTGGAACACTTATCAAGGAACGTGATACCCGTAGAGGTGCGTTCAAGTTCATCTTGCTTGTGGTGTTCAGGGTTGTAGAAGTCAAGACCTATATCAGTCTTAGCCATTATGGGGAGAGTGGCTTCACGTAGCTTCTCCGTAATGTCCCCGACAACAGCTACGGGGTCTTTATGCTTATACATACCATCTCGGAAAGCCGAGGTAGCACCGAGGAGAGCATTCTCAATACTTACTTTCTTGAGACGCTCGTCAATTTGAGAGTCAAGCCACTCGTTTTCCTCTTGTACAGCAGACTGCCTAAAGGATTCATCATATAGGAGGTTTACAAATGGGTCTGTAATCTCCTCTCTGCTTTCACTCTCTACACCGAGGATGCCCTTGGATTGGAAGGTATTGACAAGACCTGACAGCAGTTTGAAGTCAGGCATATCCTTGTACCTATCCACGTAGATGGAGAAAGTCTTGAAACACCTCCTTAGACGCTCATCCTCAAAGATGTCTTCGGTGAATGAGCGAATAGTAGATGCGTCCCGAGTAACTCGGAGAAACATAAGTCTCTCCAAGTTGCTCGGCATTCCTTGTATCGTTGATTTTACGTCTATCACGAGAATGCCGTTGTTTTAGGATTGTAGTTGCTATCCTGCAATGTCGTGCCTCTTGTGGAGGTCTACGATGATTGCATTGAGCTTGTTTAGCTCAGCATCGGAAAGATAGTCGCCAACCTTTTCCTTGTCTTTGACGAATCTAAGCGCAACCATAAGGAGCGTGTAGATACATCTGTACATCTCACTTGAGCGAAGCATTCCCTTCAGCTCTTCGTTATTGATGTAGTTGTAGTTAATATCAGAGCGATAAGAGTATTGGTCTTGGGGTCTGAGTAGGCGTGGCTCAATCTTGTTTTCCTTCAGAACCTGCATATCAAGCCCCTTGAAATAGACCAAGGCGACTTCTCCCACACGTCTGATATAATCCCCAGCGTACTGCGCTCGCACCCATTCAAGGTCTTCCTTTGCCATACCTTCCGTATAAGCTCTGATAAAGTCGCTCAAGATGAAATAGTATGCCTTGAAGAGGGTAGATATATTCCCTATTTGCCAAATCTGCCATGCTACTGAGTTCGTGAATAGAGTAGTCCTTTCTCAGGAGGAACGTCTCGGAGACATTCTTAACAATGGACTCAAATTCTTCCTCAGACTGAATGTCGTTAATACTCCCATCCTCCTTTACAACGGCAGAGCGGGTGATGACGAACTCGTAGCCTTTCGTGTGCATTCCTTTGTAGGATACCCCGTATGGGGCGTAGTTACCTGATGACGGCAAGTAGGAGATTTCAAGACAAAGGATGGAGTTATCCTTAATCTTCATTGCCTTGAAGATACCATTGACATACATTCGGAGCTTGTCGCATGCTTCGCTGAGGTCTCTGTTGATGGAGAACTCAATAGCACCATATCTCTTCTTGCGTGTCACGATAGTCTCGTAGTCGTTCATCCACTGCGAGGTGAAGAAAATCTTAGTGTCCTTGGATACATATACATATACCGAAGGGAGGTCAATTCTCTCCTGCACGAGGATTCCGTCTGCGTGTTCAAGAGCAATCTCTTCTACGGACTGCTGTACTTTCGCTTTCTTCGCTAATAGCCTTACGGCTTCTTTTGTAATACTCATTCTTATATATAGTGTGTTCGTTCGCTTAGAACATATCAAAGATACTCACAAACGTCTCAGCCTGAGGGGTAGTCTTCTTCTGAACTCTTTCCTCATCTTCCACTTCGTACTCTACTCCGATAAGGTCTTCATCTTCATCCCCACAGACCACGCTGTAAGCCTGACCATCAAGGGAGTACGAATAATCAAGACCAACCCTACGGCTCTTCTTGATAGCCATATACCTATCGCCTTCGGAGAAGTAGCTTGAAAGGACATTGAGAGGATAAGTGATGTTTGCAATATCAAGGAACTTCTTCTTAAGCTCGGAAATCTTATTTACCGATGACGGCTTGTTGATTTCCTCAAGCTCAGAGATACTCGCAGTGATACATTTATCGTCTTCCTGCTCTTGTGTGTTAAACACTCTGATAAGCGCAAAGGTCTTTCTACCTAAAGCCTTATCTTCCTGCGTTTCGTAGTACTGAACAATATAATACCCTTCGGTCTTGTTCTCACGAATGTTACGTAGGAATGGTCGGTATACCTTCATCCAATGCTTACCCATCTCCCCGTGCACATTGCTATCAAGAGTGATATTTACATCACCCTTCTCGTCCTTTCGGACAATGGCATAGGGAAGGTTAATCTGAGTGAAATCAAATGAAGAGATAGGAGCTACCACGCACTCTTTGTCCCCACTCTCAAGAGCTTGAAGACGGAGGCGGATGGTATTCCGCTCGTGTGATGTCAATGTACTCATTATAATATATCGTTTATATCTTTTTTCTTTACTCGTGAGGTCTGCTTTGTGACACGCTCTTCCACTCTACTCCTGCAAACCTGCTCAAAGGTAGTAAATCTTCCGCAGGTATGCAAAATATGTCCGAAAAAAGTTCTGTCTCCAGCTTCTTTCTTCCCTTAACATATACTGCCTGAGGAACTTTGTTTGCCTTGATATTTTCAAGGAAAGAGCACCATACATAGAACATCTGTCGTGGTGTGCATCCCGTTTTTTGAATGGTATCGGCTTGTAAAGGGTATTGGATAGACATAATACGATTGACCATAAAGGCGTTCTTAGAAAGGGTGTCCTCTCTAAGACTCTTAACCATAGCCCTATTTTCATAGAGTAGCTTCACCAAGTCGTATGGTGACATCTTCCCTTCTTCTAAGGGGGCTTCCTGAACGTATTTTATCTGTTCCTCTTTTTCTTTACTCGCCATTTTGCGGAATCAAAAGTTTGTCCTACCTTTGTGACGACAAAGTTAGCAATTCTATTTCAAACAGCAAAATGTATAACTCGCTATGAATAGGTAAAAGAAACGTATGGCAAGAAAGAAATCAACAGAGGGCGGTGGAAGCTCTTTTAATCTCTTGGACGTAATCACAGGTGCAGATAGCTCACTTGAGATTCTAAGCAAGAGTCAGGTAGGTAAGATACGAGAGTATATACCTACGGGTCACTACACGTTAAATGCGTCACTGAGTGGTTCTCTCTTTGGGGGTATTCCTACGGGACGTATCGTGGAGTTTGCAGGTGAAAAGGGTACGGGTAAGTCCTATCTGTGTATGGATTGTATGCGTGAAGCTCAGAAGATGGGATATACTTGTCTCCTATTTGATAGCGAGAACTCATACGATGTTTCAAGTCTTGACAGATTTGGCATTGACACAGATAGACTAATCCTGAAGCAGACGAATAGTATTGAGGAGATTGGAGCTATCATCTCTAAGATGACAGCTAACCTGATGACTCAGTACGAAAAGCAACTTGCTTCCGACCCTGACACCGAGAAGCCAAGGCTTATGATTGTCATTGATAGCTTTGGTGCGCTCACCACGACATCAGGGATTGACCAAGTGGCAAGCGGAGAGGCAGGTAAGATGAACCTAACGAAGCAGAAGTACACGGCTCAGTTTTTCCGTGCTGTCACGACCCCATTAGGTCAGCTGGATATTCCAATGATTCTTACCAACCACGTCTATGTAGACCAAGGGTCTTACGTCCCAACGGCAAAAGCCGCAGGTGGTGAAGCCCTGAACTACAACGCCTCCATAATCATGATGCTCTCAAGGGCTAAACTTGATGGTAAGGATGCTATCAGCGACAAGCTGAAGCAGGAGAGCGAAGACCTTGGTATTGAAATTCAGTCATCAGGTTGTATCGTAACGTGTAACCCTACTAAGACGAGATTTGCAAAGCCTATCAAGTCTAAGTTCTACATCTCTTTCTTCACGAAGAATAACCCTTATATCGGTCTTGAGAAGTTCCTTACGTGGGATAACGTTGGAATTGAAAGAGGGAAAATTCTTGAGAAGAGAGAATACGAGAAGCTATCTGATGCAGACAAGGCTAAGTGCAGGAAGTTTGATGCACTAAAGGACGAGGATACGGGAGAAGTTGCTGAGAAGTACTTCCAGCCCAAGGAGACCGCACGAGGATATGTCGTGAAGCATCTTGGCGTGTCCGTCCCTGCAAACAAGATTTTCTGTAAGTCGGTCTTCACAGATGAAATTCTTGAACTCCTTGATGAAAAGGTCATCCGACCCAACTACGAACTCCCCTCAAAGGCGGAGATGATGATGGATGAGGATATTGACCTGAGTGAAGGAGATAGTATCAAGAGTGCGTTTGACTTCTCGGTGGACCTCTAAAGGAGATAAGGGCTACGATTACTGCTGAAGGTATAACATTAAGTATTATTAACTAAGTGTGATAGCAATAGGGAACAGCAGGTTCGTAGCCCTTTCTTTTTATCAAAATATCAAAGTATGGATTCACTAACAACTTGGTTCGCAGTATCACTTTTGCTTGTAATTTTATGGTCAATCGCTCTGTATAGGGTTGCCATATCACGAAACCCGAATGTAGCTTACATCGCATTTTCCTGCTACTACTCGGATTCGCAATTATAAGTTCACTCCTATCGGTATTGATTAGTATTATCTCATTCCTGATATAGACTTGCGAAAAACTCGGTTAGTTCTATCGGTACTATAATATAGAAATTAGGTAAATAGATATACCTAAGAATATATATTATTAGTACTAATAGAACTTATGAGCAAGAAAAAGTCACAAGTAATCGTAAGAAGTCAGCCAGGTGCTACGGGTCTTCCTAAGGACGACCCCCACTACAACGACCCCTCAGCCTTTGCCGAACCCGTAGAAGCAGAGGACATCAAGGTCATCCAGCTTCACCCTGACGAACGTAAGCGTCTCCTGAAGGAAGGTACTACGTCCGTTTATACGCAGGGCTTCCAATTCATTCAGTATCCTACGGGTGCTCTTGGTTACAAGGCTACGTTTGAGGATGGTACTGAAAAGTACTTCAGCCTGATGATTGGTAATGGTAAGTCAAAGGAAATCAAGCTCGTTGATAAGACCTTCGTTTGGTACGATAGTCTGATGGACAAGCTCGAAGTCTTCCTTATCGGTGAGAAGGACAGAGCCTACAATACCTCTAAGGTAGACAAGGTTCATGCCGCTATGTTTATGGCAGGTGCAGTCCTTGCAGGTCTTGTTGTAGCTGGTATCGCTTGGCTACTTCGCTAAGGGTTTAACAACTGAAAGTATCACCCGAGGTGTTCTACGATGTACATCTCGGGTGTACTTTTATGATAACGAAACGAAATAGAAAAGGAAAAGATTATGGAAGAAATTAAGAACTCGGACTACATTAAGTCCTTTGACATCAACATCGCTAAGCTGTACGTTCCATCTATCGGTGATGAAGCAAATATCATGCCCGTAGAGAAGGACGATAAGAATATCTCTTCTTATATTGTTACTGGTGGGGAGTATCTCGTACGATGCTTCACAAGAGCTATCGGTGCTGACATTGTCGCACGCAAGGGAGTTAGGGTTCGCATTCAGCTCGTGCTCGGTCTCTACAACGTTAAGCTCACTCAGGAAGCTCTTGATGCTGTTATGGAGGCTACCGAAGGGTATAACCTTAATAGCTTTGAGGAAAGAGTTGCACAGCTACTATGGGACAACCGCAAAGAAGAGTAGGACTACCTACCTATACAAAGAGAACCGCCTTGGGTACTATTACGTATCTCAAGGCGGTTCTTTCGTTTGTGATGATTTCTACTATCAGGACTCGCTCTGTTCTATCTTCCCTTTAAGGGATAGTAGCGTTTGATACAAGCTATGTATCTCGGTGGACTTCTTGATATTGGTCATACACCTTCTAATCTTTGGGACGTAGTCTTGTGCTGACGCATACTTAGCTCCGTTCTTATTACGGAAGCCACTACGAAGAAGTTGTTCCACGCTCCTGCCGTCCATGTAGTTGTACTTAACAAGTTTGATGTACGGCTCGATAGAATCATCGGGGTGTTTGTATCTGAATGCGCTCTTACCATTGTCAAAGCACCCGACAGAGAATGCAGAGTTGGTGCGCTTTGGTCTGCCCATTGTAGCGAAGTGACCTTCAATATGACATTGGGCGAGTAGCAGGGTAATATCAAACTCCTCAGAGATAGACTTTGATACGATTGCTTTTCCCGTCATTCTACTTGACTTAGAGGTTGAGGCGATATATTCGTCTACCTCCTTGATGAGCTTCTCCTTGGTGTCCTTATATTCGTTCTTGAGCTTTACTTTGACGGAGGCGGTATCCATCTCCATCTTGGTCTCTGATGCTCTTACGAAACTTGACTTAGGAGAAGCCAATGAGAAAAACAATACGGACGCAAATACAAACTTCTTTTTAATAGACATCGTTTATATACGTTTATATTACAATGGCAAACCGAAATGGTTTGACCCCACCGAGCCGAACTCTTTGTGAGACCAAAGGAGAAACCCTAAGTTTTTAACGTTTAGGTTCTCCCATAACGGCATTGCCTCTTCGGTCATCTTGAACCCGCCAAGAGAGGCGTTGAATAGTCCAAGAAGGGGAGTGACGTAGGGGAGGGCGGTGATGCCTTTAGATGCTAACGAAGCAAACTCTCCTACGGGCTTATACCTATCCGCCTCCGTTGGTCTGTACAATGAAGACAGCTTCTCTGAGACGAGAGGTAAAAGCGTATTGTCAAGAGCACCGAGAACTGAACCAACGGGATTGCTCTGATTGACTTT
>QWCI01003099.1_pt1 | contig 12330 bp, 11 predicted proteins | sample 1972541 | NCBI WGS metagenome assembly QWCI01 (sample SAMN09866712, study PRJNA288562) | Human oral metagenome isolate term3_saliva, whole genome shotgun sequencing... | isolation source: mouth | host: Homo sapiens | place: USA: California | reverse complement strand
AACGAAAACGAAGCCCGAGACGGCCATCAGCTGCTTAATAAAGACGCTGGTGGTCCACGCGCGGCGCTTCTTCGTTGCGACATTTTGAGTGGCCATGGATTGAGCATATCGACGCTTTTCGTCCGCCTCGTAGGACTATGGCACGAGGCGATGCGCCGCTCTTGTCGACACGGTGTCATTTTCGGCTATTTTCCGCGGTTCTTCCACGCTCCTTAACCCACAATTGCAATGACAACACCTAGGACTATCGGCCTCATAAACAGGGGTCTGAAAGCACGAATTTTGATACACCGACCGTACCTATTTAGTGGTGGTCGTTGCATCTCCTCAGATCAGGGACGCCCTCATCTCGACTGCCTCTTCGACGGGGTTGCGGAAATAGCGTGGCCTGCGCCCGATTTCGACGAATCCACGCGACTTGTAAAGCGCGATGGCACCCTCGTTGGAGGGGCGCACGTCGAGGAAGATCTCACGTGCCCCGGCCTCGTGGGACCAGGTCAGAAGTGCGTCAAGGATGGCTGCTCCGACACCTGCACCCCGCGCGTGGGCGCGCACGCCGATCGTCATGACGTCGGCTTGGTCACCGCCGACCTTGGCGCCGCCGTAGCCGATGACGTTGCCGGAGCCGTCCGTCGCGATCCAGTAGCGCGAAGCCGGGGAGGAGAGTTCTTCGGCGATCATGAAGGGCGTCCACGGGTCTTCTGAGAAAACCTCCGCCTCGAGGGCAGTGACAAGGTCAAGGTCGCCGGGACCCGCGACGCGCAGCTGGGGACTCATAGGCGCGCGGTGGGCTGGCCGTGAATGTCGGGGCGGCGCAGGTAGAGGGGGTCGGTGCACAGTCGCTCGTCCTCGCCGCGGGCCAGTCGCGTGGCGACGATGCGGCTCATGACGGCGGGGTCCAGATCGACCTGGGGGCCGATGTCGGCGCGCGCGAGAGCGGACGCGGAGTGCGCGGGGACGGGAGCTCCGGCGACGACGAGGCCGGGGGCGTGTCGCATGGCGCCCAGCAGCGCGGAGACGTCCCCGACTTCGAGGCGTCCTTCACGGGCGACGTCGTCGGGTCCAGCAGCCACAAAGGCCCCCCAGTAGAGTTCGCGGCGACGCGCGTCGGCGATCGCGTAGACGCGGGTGTCGGGGGCGAGCAGGTCGAGGCCCTGGCGGGCGATGACGTCAAGGGCAGAGACGCCGTAGGCGGGCACGCCTGCGACCCGGGCGAGGACGCGCGCAGAGACGAGGCCGGAGCGCAGCCCGGTGAAGGGGGCGGGCCCGGTGCCCACGAGCACGCGATCAATCCCAGCATCGGCCAGGGTGGAGGTCAGGCCGGCATCACCGAGGGCCTCGCGGACGAGCGGCGTGATGGATTCGGCGTGGTGTCGCCCGGAGTCGTTGTGGGCGCGGCCAATGACCCGACCGTCTTCAATGATCGCGACGGCGGTGACTGCTTGGGTATCCAGGGCTATCTCTCGCACGGTGTGATCCTACTCGTCGGTCGCGGACTCGTCGCCCTCAGGGGCGTCCTGGTCGATGCGTGTTCCCCCGTGGGCGGCGACGACGTCCTCGAGGACGCCGTCCCAGCGGTGCCCGTGGGCGCGCAGGACGATGCGGCGGCGGCCGTCGTCCATGTGTTCCAGGTCGATGACGTCCCCGTCGCGCTGCGCCTGCCCTCCCGAGGCGCGCCGTACCTCGATGGCGAGGCGCTCCTCACTCATGGCTTCGGTCTTGCCCTCGCCCCATTCGACGACGGTGACGGCCTCGTCGAGGGAGGAGTCCAGGTCGAGGGTCTCCAGGTCGTTGAGGTCGGTAATGCGGTAGGCGTCCGCATGGATGAGGTCGGGGCCACCGCCGAGGTTCGGGTGAACGCGGGCGACGATGAATGTCGGGGAGGCGACGCGGCCACGTACGCCCATGCCCACGCCGATGCCCTGCGCGAGGGTAGTCTTGCCGGCACCGAGTCCGCCGGACAGCATGACGAGGTCGCCGGCGGCCAGGACGCGACCAAGGTCCTCACCCAGCGCGCGGGTCTGGTCAGCGTCGTTGGTTTCGACGGCGTAGGAGGCGATGGGCTGGCTCATGAGGGGGTCCCGTCAGTCACGTCGGCACCACTGATGTAGGCGCGCGGGATGTGTGCGCCCAGGTTGGTGACGATTTCGTAGTTGATGGTGTTCGCGGCGCGCGCCCAGTCGTCGGCCATAGGGGATGGGTCAGCGCCGAAGAGCACGGCGAGGTCACCGACTGCGGCGGGTGCCTGTCCGCTGCGCGCGGTCGGCGTGCCCGCCTCGCCGTCGGCAGGCCCCAGGTCGACCATGAATTGGTCCATGCACACGCGCCCGATCTGGGGCGCGTTGAGAGGGCCGGAAGCGGTGTGGACGGTGACACGGGCGTGGTTGGAGGCGGCGCGCAGAATGCCGTCGCCGTAGCCGAGGGGGACCAGACCAATCCACCGGCGCGTGGGTGCGATCCACGTTCCCCCGTACGAGGCCGGGGTCCCCTCCTCGATCACCTTGACCGAGGTGAGGGGCGCGGTCAGCGTCAGGGCGGGAACCAGGCCGAGTTCGGACGAGGACGCGACGGCGGGGTCGGGACTCAGACCATACAGGCCGATGCCCGCGCGGACCATATCGTAGTGTGTCTCGGGGTGCCACAGGATCCCGGAGGTGGCGGCCAGGTGACGGATGCGCGGCGTAATACCCGCGTCGGCCAGGATTGCCAGCCCCTCCTCGAAGATGCGCACGTGGTTCGCGGTCGAGGCGTTGCCCGCCTCGCTGGGGTCGTCGGCGCGCGACATGTGGCTCCACGCGCCCACGACGTCGACGAGTCCCTCGTCGACCGCCATGCGCAGGGCCGAGGCCAGGGCGGGCAGGTCCGCCAGGGTCGAACCCGCGCGGGACATGCCGGTATCAATCTTGACGTGAACGCGCGCGGGGCGACCCACCTGTCGGGCGGCGGCGCAGATGTCGGCAAGCACCCACGTCCAGGACACGGAGACGTCAATATCGGACTCGATGGCCGCAGCAAAATCGGAGGAGGAGGCGGAAATCCACGCGAGGAGAGGGGCGTCGGCGCGCGCAACCCCGGCCTCGTCGAGGCCTTTGCGCAGCGTGAACGCTTCGGCCAGCTGCGCGACCCCCAGCCAGTCGGCACCGCCCTCCAGGGCCGCGAGCGCGACGGGGACCAGGCCGTGACCGTAGGCATTGGCCTTGACGGTCGCGAGCTGGAGCGCGTCGGGGGCGGCGGCGCGCAGGACGCCCAGATTATGACGGATAGCGGCCAGGTCGACGACCGCGCGTGACGGGTAATCCCGTCCTTGACCGTGTTCGTTCGTGAAAGTCACTCCCCTATTATCTCACGCAGGCCCGAGCGCGCCGTGCGGCTGCGCCTGCTCCCTTCCATCTCAGGAGCCGAAAGCGGCGAGGACCTCCGGGATTGCGTCAGCAATGTCGCGCGCCTGAATGGGGGCGCGACCGTTGTACTGATCGGTGGCCAACTTCGCCGCGCGACCGTGGAGCCACACGGCCGACACCAGTCGTTCGGGCGTCACGGCCTGCGGTTTTCCGTCGGGTCCCGGCAGCGCGTGCTCGTCCCTGACGGGGCGGGCGAGAATACCGGCGATCAGGCCGGCCAGGACGTCGCCGCTGCCCGCTGTGCCTGCCCACGACGTGGTGGTCGGCGCAACCAGCGTGGAGTCGCAGCGGGTGCTCGTCTGCTCCATCGTGTCCGGGTCGGGAAAGCCCAACTCCGGGTTGATAAAGCTGGCGAGCAGCGCCTGATCACGGAGCTTGTCCGCATATTCGAAAGATCGCACAACGGTGACAGGACCCTTGAGGACGACGTGGCAGCCCGTGACATCGTGGAGGAGATTCGCGTAGCGCAAGGGGGCTGCGGCGACCTCATCCCGCTTCGTCGGCGTGCCGAGCCTCGTCAGCAGCCGCGCGGCCTCCCCGTGGTGCGGAGTGAGGACGGTGGTCTCGGTGTTGATGGTGTCCGCCAGCTCGGGAATCAAGTCGAGGGCCCAGGCGTCGATGACGAGCGGCACGCCGGACTGGCCGCAGAATTGCGCGAGTTCAAGCGCATCCTCGCGGCGCTCCTCATCCAGGCCTGGCCCGATGAGGGCTGCCTGGATGCGCCCGCCCACCATGACGACGCCCGGTTCGGCGGCCAGGACCAGGTCCTGGACGCGTCGGGTCGAGTTAAGTCGCACCATACCGACGCCCGATGCCAGGGCCCCGCGCGTGGCGAGCAGGCCAGCGCCCGGGTAGGTGTCGGATCCCGCGACGAGGCCGACGACACCGCGCGCGTACTTGTCGTCGTCGAAGGCCGGGGCTTGGACGAACCGACTGCCGCCGGTTCCTTCGTAGAAGTACACCGGGACCTCGCCGTTCGTTTCCTCCGTGTCAGCGGGGGTCAGACCAACGAGTCCGGTCCACTCCATCTCGATGAGTTCCAAGGCACCACAATACTGCGCGGCCGGCGGCAGGATCTGGGCGCGTTTGAAGCTGCCCACGGCCATCGTGTGCGTGGCACGCATGACGGCACCCGTCACATGCCCCTCGTCGTCGGTCAGGCCCGAGGGCACATCAATCGAGACGATGGCGGGGCGCATCAGGATCGAGTATTCATTGAGCTGCTCAACGGCCTCGGCGAGGTTCCCTGTGAGGGCTCCCTTTCCGCCGATGCCAACGATGCCGTCGATCCACACTTTCGCGAATGCCACAAGGGAGAGCTGGGGGGAGTCAAGAACTGTGGTGATTGAGTCTCCCTTGAGGTCCACGATGGTGACCCCGGATGCTTTGGCGGCGCGCAGCGCACGGGAGTGGTGCTTGCGCTTGAGCAGGATCGCCGCCACGCTGACGCCCATGTCAGCGAGGGTCGCGCATGCGTAGAGGGCATCGCCACCGTTGTCGCCGCCTCCGACGAAGGCGACAACGTCCGCCCGTGGGCCGGGAACGACGGGTCCGTGAGGTTCGGTCAACAGAGGGGCCGTGTCACCGACGAGGCGAGCAACGCGCTGCGCGACCGCGTCGCCGACCTGGCGCATATACAGGTCCGGATCATCGATTTCCGCAGCCTCACGGACAAAGCGCTCTTCGATTGAGCGCGCCTGCGGGAACGTCAGGGCGGGGCCGTCACATGTCAACATGTCTTCATTGTCCCATGTCTTCGCGCGCCTCCGCGCGCTTCCCGACGGCGCTTACGGGCACGAAGCCCTGCGCCGAGGCCCGGGAGAGACTGCGGTCCTGGGATCCTCCGGCTTCACGGCAGTCGCGCACCCTCTGGGAACCGATGCGGCGGTCGCGCGCTACCTTCACGATGAGGTCGAGCCACGGGCCGCTCGAGGCAACGACGAGCGCACCAAAGACGCGCGCGCCGGGGGCCAGTCCCCGATGGAACTTGTTCTACGGACGGTCCTGTGGGGCCAGCCCGTCCAGCTCTTTACTCCCCCGACTCCGGGGGAGTGAACGCGCCGGTTAGGCGACGTCGAGGGTCTTGGCGACACCCGCCAGGACCGCGCCCACGATGACCAGGGCGACGCCGATGATGGTCCAGCGCAGCTCCTTGCGCGTGCGGGTTTCGTGGAGCCAGAGGATTCCCAGCGGGGTGGAGATCAGGATTCCGAGCTGGGAGAGCGTGAAGCCGGTGCCGGCGCCCAGGTTGTTGGAGTTGAGCTGGAGCAGCAGGATGGCGGTGCCCCACAGGACGCCGTTGACAATCGCGGGGAACATGCGGCGGTGACGCAGCGAGTCCTCGGGGGCGACGCCGCCGCGGCCCTGGATTGCGAAGAAGGCACCGCAGTAGGCGGTGTAGCCGATCGCCTGGGGCAGGAGGAACTCGGCGGGAGCAATCGCGAAGTACTTGATGATAAGCGGGAAGGCCACAAGTCCCAGCGTGGAGGTGGTCAGCAGGAACGCGCCCCGCTTCCAGTCGAGGGAAGCCGCGTCGGAGCCGGACTCGGAGCGGGAGAGGAACCAGATGCCGACGATGAGGACGGCGATGGCGGCGAGGCCGTAGGGCAGTGCGCCGCCGTGGAGCCACTCGCCGAAGATCGCGATGCCAGCCAGGGACATGAGGACCAGCTGGCCGCCGGTGGACAAGGGCATCGTGCGGCTCATGCCGAGCACCGAGTAGGAGCGCAGCTGATCGCACACACCGACGCCGAGGAGCAGACCGGTCAGGAAGGAGACGCCCAGGTTCAGGGGTGTCCACGCGGGGTGCAGGAACGGGGTGGCGACGGCAGCCATGAGCAGGGGTGGCGACGGCAGCCATGAGCAGGCCGCCGAGGACGGCACCCATGACTCGCTGGCGGTCTGAGCCACCGGTCTTTCCCATCAGCGTCGTAGCGACGCCGAAGAAGACTGAGGGCAGGATGCCGATGAGGATCGTGGACAGAGTCATGTGCGCACCTCCTGGGGTGGTCGCGGCCCCGTTTCACGAGGCCGGGGCTTGTTTGCGTTGAATAGTGCGGCGGGCGCGCCGTCACCTCTTCCACGCTAGTCGCCGCCTCCCCCTCGCTTGCAATCTCCATCGCGCTTTTGGCTACTGTTTCACATGCACATCGTGAAGCCTTTCACCAGATCAAGCCCACTCGATGACGCAGCGCACGCCCAGTTCCGTAAAACTGACGCCGCTCCGTAAAAGCGGCCCGGGCCTCGTCCCAGATGAGGAACGAGGCCCGGGAACGTTCACGGGGCCACAGCCCTGGCATCAGACTATAGGGCGAACAAGGTGCGGGAGAGACGCGCACAGCCCTTGTAAGAAAACCGCCTGGACTACATGTTGGGAGCGAACGTGATTTGGCCGGGGCGAATGAGAGGCAGAAGAACTGCCGTACCGGTAACCCGTGTGGTCAGATCACTGAGGGCTTCACGAACGTAAGGAAACGCCGCCATGAGTGCGACTCTCGATGCAAAGTCAGCAGGCGCTTCGGAAGAGAGAGCAAACTCCTGACACCCCTCATAGTAGGCAATGACCGCGATAACAGCCTGCCACTGTGGAGCCGTAATCCGGAACTCGAACCGGGTTCCGAAGCGTTTGCCTTCCTGCCGAGTGCCGAGCACGCAGTTGATCTCGATCGGCGTAGGCTCACTCTCATCGAGATCGCCGCCCACCTGGGGAGCATCATCCACAAGATCAATCGACAGGCGATCAAAGCGAATGTCCGCGAGTTCGAGTTTCGCAGTTTCGAGCATCTCATTGGCGCTTACCAAGAGTGGCACATCAGACATAAGCTGGCTCCCGCGTAACACTCCAGTCGTCGGCGACCGCCTGTGTCTTACGCGAGGGCGTAGGCACACGGACAGTCGCCTGGGCGGCTCCGGTCATCTGCCACGTAGCGGGCACGCCCTCACCACAGTCATCGACAACCTTAATGTCGAGGAGCGCATCGACGGCCATCGCGTAACGGATGATGGATGACACGGTCGGGTTAGCGTCATAGCGTTCAAACGCAGCGACCGTCGGCTGACTGACGCCCATGCGCTCGGCGACAGTCTGCATCACTCACTGAAGTCATAGATTAAACTATATAAGTGTGAGATGACGTTATGCAAACTTCAGTCATGTTGTGTGCGCCGCTCGACACCCCAGCATGTGGAATATCCCGAGTTGAGGAGGCTCTCGGCAAAGTCAATCTCGGCATCTTGCCTGGCCTTGGTCGCATCCGAGTCGCCCTTGATGATCACCTTCTCATGAGCATGGAGGCCCAGTATGCAACGGCCAAGCTGCTCGAATGGCTGAGCATGGATGAGGCGAACGTCAACCTGAGCATAGGATTCATTCCCTAAGGGATTAACTTCGCGAACACTGATGTCCCGCCACCGAATCTCAAAGAGAGTGGCACCCCCTCGCAAAGATTTCAGTTCTCCCGGTGGTCTGAGCTTTCCTTCGGCTGCCTTTTCAAGACGCTTTCTAAAACTCGCTCGGATCATCGTCTCTTGGTACGGATTCCAGCGGCGGTTCATCGGCACCTTGATGGCTGCCATGAGCGCAACTACAGCTAGGTTAATGTGCTCTTGAGCCGTACCATTGCCGCCATCATGCCAATAGAAGTCCGCAGGCAGGTCGAGGCACGCATTCGACCTGGAGGAATTATCTGCGACGCTCATGAACTCCATGGTAGCCCGGTGGTATTGAATTGTGAGCGCACATGCCGTCGACGGCTTGCCACGTACGACACGCAAGGGGAACTCACAGTCGCCCCCGAGCATGAGGAAGCTGACGCCGCTCCGTAAAAGCGGCCCGGGCCTCGTCCCAGATGAGGAACGAGGCCCGGGAGCGCTGCCGGGGCATGCGCCCCGCGCGGGTGGATTACTCCACCGTCACGGACTTGGCCAGGTTGCGCGGCTGGTCGACGTCCAGCCCCTTGACGGTGGCGAGTTCGCAGGCAAAGATCTGCAGCGGTACAACGGTCAGGAGCGGCGCGTACAGGGTCGGCACGGGGGGCACGCGGAAGACAACCTCGGCGAACTCGTCGACGGAGGTGTCCCCTTCCTCTGCGACGACGATCGTGCGGGCACCGCGGGCGCGGACCTCAGCGATATTGGCCAGGACCTTGCCGTGCAGCTCGGGGCGGCGCGGGGTCGGCACGATGACGATGACCGGCTGCCCCTCGTCCACCAGAGCGATGGGGCCGTGCTTGAGCTCGCCAGCGGCGAAGCCCTCGGCGTGGATGTAGCAGATTTCCTTGAGCTTGAGCGCGCCTTCGAGGGCGACGGGGAAGCCGACGTGACGCCCCAGGTAGATGACCGAGGTTGCGTCCTGCATGGTTCGGGCGAACTGGCGGACCGCCTCGCCGTTCTCGAGGACGCGGGCGATAGCCTCGGGGACGCGCGCGAGCTTCTCCATGTAGTCGGCGATCTCGTCGGCGTACTTGTTACCGCGCACCTGCGCCAGGTACAGGCCCAGGATGTAGCAGGCGGCAACCTGCGCGGTGAAGGCCTTGGTGGAGGCGACAGCGATCTCGGGGCCGGCGTGGGTGAGGATCACGGCGTCGGACTCGCGCGAGATGGTCGAGCCGGGCGTATTCACGATGGCGACGACCTTCGCGCCCTGCTCGCGCGCGTGGCGGATCGCCTGGATCGTGTCCATGGTTTCGCCACTCTGGGAGATGGCGACGACCAGGGTCTTCTCACCGACGACGGGGTCGCGGTAGCGGAACTCGCTGGAAAGCTCGACCTCGACGGGAATGCGGCACCAGTGCTCGATGGCGTAGCGGGCGACCTGGCCAGCATAGGAGGCGGTGCCGCAGCCGATCATGATGACCTTGTCGACGGAGCGCAGGACGGACTCGGGGATGCGAACCTCGTCCAGGGCCAGGTGACCGAAGGAGTCGATGCGGTCGGCCAGGGTCGCACCCACAGCGTCGGGCTGCTCGTGGATTTCCTTCTCCATGAAGGTCGGCCAGCCATTCTTGGTGGCGCGGTCGGAGAAGAAGTCAACCTCGTATTCCTTGGGAGCTACGGGCGTGCCGTCGGGGTCGATGACGGTCACGTCGGTCGCCGAGACGACGACGACCTGGTCCTGATCGATCTCAACGGCACGGTTCGTGTGCTCGACGAAGGCCAGCACATCCGACCCCAGGAAGTTCTCACCCTCACCCAAGCCGATAACCAGCGGGGAGGAACGGCGGGCCGCGACGATAACGTTTGGGGACTGGGTGGAGACAACCAGGAGAGTGAAGGTGCCGTGAAGCTGGGCGGTGACCGCGCGCATGGCGACGACCAGCCGGCGCGCGACCTCTTCGTCGGTCCCGGTCAGCCCGGCGACCGCTCCCGTGTACGAGGCCGGGGTGGCCTGGTCGTAGGCGCGCGCCAGCAGGTGGACGACCACCTCGGTGTCCGTCTCGGAGGCGAAGGTCTCGCCATCGGCGATAAGGGCAGCGCGCAGGGTGTCCGCGTTTTCGATGATGCCGTTGTGCACGAGCGAGAAACGCCCATCGGGACTCGTGTGGGGGTGAGCGTTCGCCAACGTGGGGCGTCCGTGGGTCGCCCAGCGGGTGTGCCCGATACCGGCGAAAGCGTCGGCGGGACTATCCGCGTCGATTTCTTCCACGAGGTTCACGAGCTTACCGACCGCACGGCGCACGTAGAGGCCATCCGCGCCGGTCAGGGCGATACCCGCCGAGTCGTAGCCGCGGTACTCCAGGCGCGCCAGACCGCCGAGGATCACCTCGCGGCTGCGCTGGGAAGCCTTACATCCAATATGTCCAACAATTCCGCACATGCCACTAATTCCAACACATCGACCCCGTCCGAGCACGCTGAACGTGTGTCGTTTCACGTGGCGTACGTCAGGTGAACACGGGGCGCGCACAGACACCCATGTGAGGGAGAATGAGCCCGTGAGCACCACTGACGCTTCCTCGCCCACCCCATCCACGGCCTCGTCGGGAAAGACCCCGAACGTGGGATGGCGGGCCAACCCCAGCCCCTATGCGCGCTTCGACCGCCACGAGTGGGATGCCCTGACCGACCGCACTCCCCTGCCGCTCACGCAGGAGGACATCGACCAGATCGCGTCGCTGGGCGACCCCATCGACATGACCGAGGTCGACACGATTTACCGGCCCCTGTCGGCCCTCCTCCAGCTCTACATCGACGGGCGCAGGCGCATCTCCGCGGAGCGCCACGCATTCCTGGGCGAACCCGACGCCCATTCGACCCCCTTCGTCATCGGCATCGCCGGGTCAGTCGCCGTCGGCAAATCCACCGTCGCCCGACTCCTCCAGCTACTCCTCTCACGCTGGGACTCCACGCCCCGCGTAGACCTGGTGACCACGGACGGATTCCTCTACCCGAACCGCATCCTACAGGAGCGCTCCCTCATCGCCCGCAAGGGATTCCCCGAATCCTACGACCGCACGGCCCTCATCTCTTTCCTCGCAGCCGTCAAAGCCGGTAACCCCCACGCGAAGGCTCCCGTCTACTCCCACGTCACCTACGACATCGTTCCGGACACCTATATCGACGTGGACCGCCCGGACATCCTCATCGTCGAAGGCCTCAACGTCCTCCAGCCCCCGCGCTTTGCGCCCGGCTCCATTTCCGTCGCAGTCTCCGACTACTTCGACTTCTCCATCTACGTCGACGCCAACGAAAAACATATCGAACAGTGGTACGTCGAGCGTTTCCTCAAGCTGCGAGCGACAGCGTTCACCCGGGAAGACTCCTTCTTCAAAACCTACGCGTCTTTGACCGACACCGAGGCCGTCTCCACCGCGCACATGGTGTGGAGCGCGATCAACCTGCCGAACCTGCGCGAAAACATCCAGCCCACCCGCGAGCGCGCCACCCTCATCTTCACCAAGGGTGCCGATCACCGCGTCGAGTCCCTGGCGATCCGTAAGGACTGACCCTCCCCCACGCGAACGAGGCCGCAGCCGGAATACCCGGCCACAGCCTCGTCACTTGTGTGGGGAATCGGTTAGCCGATCCACGCGCCCGAGGGCGCGAAGTGGTACCAGGTCCATCCGATCAGCTCCCAGCCTGTGGCCATGGAGCCGTTGCCTCGCAGGTAGAACCATGTGGGTCCTTCCTGATACCAGCCGGTCGTCATCGCGCCGCTGGTGCCGAAGTGGTACCAGGAGCCGCCAATCTGCATCCATCCGGTCGCGAGCGTTCCAGAGGGACTCAGGTAGTACCAAGTGCCGCCGTCCTTCACCCAGCCGGTGCGCATCGCACCGGAGGAGGACATGTAGAACCAGGATCCACCGATCTGCGTCCACTCGGTCGTCATCGCTCCCGTCACGGGGTCGAAGTAGTACCAGGAGCCGCGCTCCTTCACCCAGCCGACCTGCTGGGCACCGGAAGCGCCGTGATAGTACCAGTGTCCGGCGTCGAAGACCCACCCCATCTTCAGGTAGCCGCTCGCGTCGAAGCGGTACGTGAGGCCATCGATGACCAGGGTCTCGTTCGCGGCGTAGGTGCCGTCAGAGTAGGCGTACCACCAGCCGAAGTAGCCGGACTTCCACTGGCCTGTGCGAGGCTGGGGCGCGGGTTCCGGGGTCGGCTGGGGCGCCGGGGTGGAATCCACGGAGGGCTCCGGGGTGGGGGTCGGGTCGACCGTGGGATCCAGCGTCGGTTCCGGGGTCGGGTTCTCGGGGGTCACCCAGTACAGAAAGCGCGAGTCGCCGCCGCCGACGGCCGTCAGCACGACCTGCGAGATCTCACCGTCGCCGAGCTCGACTTCCTGGGTGGTCTTGTCCGCGGGGTTGACGAGCATCAGGTGCGCATGTGCGCTCGGCTTCTTGACGGTCAGCGTGATGTCCTGAGCGGTCTCGGCCAGCGAGCCGTTGTCGGTGCGCGGGTCGAGGAGGTAGGACGGGTAGCGGGTCTGGCC
>QWCI01000852.1_pt1 | contig 12358 bp, 6 predicted proteins | sample 1972541 | NCBI WGS metagenome assembly QWCI01 (sample SAMN09866712, study PRJNA288562) | Human oral metagenome isolate term3_saliva, whole genome shotgun sequencing... | isolation source: mouth | host: Homo sapiens | place: USA: California | reverse complement strand
CAAAGCTCCTCTTACAGCACTTACAATACCAGCGTTGACTACCATTAAGATGACCACGTTTTATAGTCGATTTTGACCCACAATAAAAGCAGATTTTTTATCATAAAATATAAATAAAACAAAGATATTGATTATTAGATGGTTGCAAGGATTTTAAGCACATTTTTGTCATATAGGCCCATTTTTTGCATTACCAAAAGAAGCTGTGCAACAATGTACAGAGGGCCATTGATGCACAGCTTGCATGGTTCTAAATTCGTCGAACTTGTGTTAATATACAAAGGAAATCAGTCGAACGATTCCGAACCTTTTGGGTTAAAGCATTACACGCGTTGCCTTATGTCCTATTTTTACTAAGAAAATGCCATGTTTCCCTACAGAGATTTCTCTTTCAGTGCCGTAATATATAGTCTTACCGCAGGTGTCATATACATGAATTGGGGCAGTTAATTCTCCCTGTATCGTGATGGTATTACCACAAACCTTCACAGTCTCATTCTGTTGAATGACATTATTTTTGCCCGTTGTGTTGGGAATAGGTTTTATTAGGAAATTCTTCCATACGTCGCTGTTTTTGTATTGTTCTATACTTTTAGCTGTAACGTATAGGTTGCAAGTTCCAACATTCACGCCTTTAAACACATCTTCTTCGATTGTGAGCGGCTCTTTAATGTAACAATAGATTTCGTTAAGAGAGTCGCATGCTTTAAAAGACTCGCTCTCAATGCTATTGACAGAGGCAGGAATCTCAACCTTAGTGAGCGATGAGCAGTTGCTAAATGCTTGACTTGCAATTTTGTTGATGCCTTCAGGAATTGTAATTTTCTGCAGTTTCGTACACTTACTCAATAAATTGTCGGGAATAATAGTCATACTCTTACTCAACTCCACCTGCAATAGTCCTTCGCATCCATAGAGGGCCCCCTCACCCACAGCGGTGATACTATTGGGAAATGTAATGTTCTCTAGTTTCAAGCATTTGTAGAAAGCCTCGCTGCCTATCTCGATGAGCGTGTTAGGGAATTGTATTGATGCAAGCTTGTTGCATTCGCTAAAAGCCGATGGTGCTATTTTTGTTGTGCCCACAGGTACTTGATAGTTGGCTGTGTTTGCAAAAGGGAATGTTAGCAGTGTCGTCTTTTCTTTATTAAACAATACACCATCTATTGATGTAAATGCAGTGTTTCCTGCTTCGACCTTAATTTCTTTTAGAGCTTTACAGGCTCCAAAAGCATTCTCACCTATATTGATTAACTTTTTGGGAAGTGTGATTTCCGTCAGCGATGAGCAAGCATAGAAGGCTTCTTTACCTATTTTTGTCAGTACTTTAGATAAGTGTATCTCCTTAAGAGCTGAACAATAGCTGAAAGCAGCTTCTTTGATTTCTTTTACTCCATCGCTAAAATCTATTTTCTTCAATGCTTCGCATTTGTAAAATACCTGATTGGCAATCGTCTCAACTTCTTTTGGTATAGAAATTTCTGTCAAACCGCTATTGGCGAAGGCGCGCGTGTCGAGATAAAGAATTTTTGGGGTGAGCTCAATATTTGAGAGGGCAGTACAATATTCAAATGCACCGCTCTTGATTTCATTCGTTTCACTTCCAAGCGTAAACGACTCCAATTCGTAGCAGCGATTTAGTGCTGCATCTCCGACCTCCCACATTGTGTTGGGCCATAGCACCTTTTTAAGATGTGTATTGCAAAAAGCGTATGACAAGTCGGTGCAATAAAAGTTTTCCTCATTGTCGTCTACATCATTGGAGGTCGCTGTGTAATAATTACCCCTTGTGGTAGAGTAATATGGACTCCCGCCATCGGCAAGTACGATATCGCTCAGGTCAAGTTCTTCAAGTTTTCCTTCCGTTTCTTCGTCGTCACTGTTGCGTCCTGCCATTTCCCTAAGTACCAGCACGTCGTCGCCATTAATAGTTCCGCTTACTTTTAATTTCCTGATTTCAAGTCTTTCTGTTGAAGGAAGGAGCCGGCCCAATGTTCCGGCTTGTTCTACCGCAACTTCTCTGATTGATTCGTCCTGAGTGCTTTCAAGTTGTTTTACTGACAAACGAGGGACTTCTCCCGATGCCTCTCCCTTGTGCTTATAAGAGAAAGTGTAAACCAATTTGCCGTTAGGACGACTAACAAATGTACGACCGCCCGTTGCCGCAGTGAACGATTTTTTTTGCTCAGGGCAAACAGCTGGCGAAAGAGCAGACGAAGAAGCTGTAGAGCCGATAGTTTCTGCTTGTTTTGTTTCTACTGACGTGAAGACTTCAAAAGGAGCCTTTACAGATTGTAGCCGCGCAAAGACCGACTGTGTCGTGAGGGCAAGCATTAGATAAAGTGTTTTTTTTCATTGTGTAATAGTAATGGTTTGATTACTCAACAAAGGTAGATAAAATTATTTTATGATCATGTCACTTGTGTTAAAAAAGGAGCAGAATGCTTACAGGCATTCGGCTCCTCATAAAATATTTAATGGAGAGTAGATAGACAGTGAAGCGTTGGTTATCGCTTCATTAACTTCAGACTCTTTGTGTGAGTCAACTTATGTAGTCGCACCACATAGTAAGCTGCGGAAAGCTTTGATACATCAGCATTGTGGGTTGTTCCCTCCAAAACGAAACGACCACCGGCATCGTAGATTTCCCAACGATCCACCGCAGAGCCGGTAAGCAAACGGCCGTCGGCAGAGAAATGTGCTGATAAGTTGGAAGCGGTAGTTACATTGTCAATGTCCGTGCCGCCTTGCACATCAAATGTGATACGCTTCATTTCTGATCGCCCGGATTGATAAACCGCCACGACTTCTGCCGTGTGTTCCCCGGCAGAAAGCCCTGTTAGCAGAACCCGCTTTGCCGATTGATCAATGTTAGCAGCCAACCGGCCATCTATCATCACTTCATACGCTGCACGATCAACCAAGGGCTTTTTAATTTTCCCATCAGCATAGGGGCATTCTTCTCCCACAAACAGATTGTCAACCATCAGGAAAAAGCCGCGCGGCGTTTCATTTACCAACGCCATACGCCGAGCATCGACAGGCACTTCTACAGACAACTCTTGCCAATTCTTGTCGGAAACCGTCAAGGGCTCACTGAGCCAAACGATATCAGTCGTTGTCTTTGGGTAGTCCGTTTTTGTATAACCGATGCGGATGGAAGTTGCCCCAAGCACGTTGGTGAAACTTTTTACGACGCATCGGAAGGTGGCCTTTCCCGTAAAATTGAGAATGGGTGAGAATACGAAATCATTATTACGCGCATCACGACTTCCGAAAGAGGCCAGACATTGCCGCCCGGAATAAGGTAAGGATCCGGCATCGAAGTAAACTAACGCCGGCGTAGTGGCGTAAGGATTGAATACCATATAGCTCATCGGAGAACCCATATATTTGAAAGAGATATTGTCAAACTCCACGGTCGGAGCCTTGTCCATATCCCAATATATCCAGTTCTTATCAGGCGTAGCCGGTTCAAGGGTAAATGGCTCATAGGACTCGAAGTCGTCGAAAATAAAGTTGTCTTCGTTCCACGATAATGCGACATCGGCACCTTGCTGCGCCACTTTGAGATTATAGGGAGCCAACAGTCGTTCTTTAAAATCCAGTTCATGACGAAATTCTGTTTCCTCACCATCAATTGTCAGTGCGGCACTGAGATCATCAAAGCCGTCAAGCTCGGCATATAAGTGGTATTTTTTCTTTGTCAGATGCGGAATATTCCAAGTCGTCTCGTCTATTTGCGTAGCGGTATAGACTTCTGTTTTATCGTCATCGGCTTGTAAGCGGATTGTCGGAACTGTGGCAGGCAACGAGGCGTTGGCCTTAACCTTAAACGTGAGGTTGGCTATCAGATTCCTACCTACACAGGCAGACGCGGCCTTAGCAGACTCACTATCAGTAGGGAGTACGCTGGCAACGGCATAACGGTAGTAACCCATCGGGAGCGTAGCGAATTCAGAATCACGGTAAGTGCGCACATCGGTAGTTGTTGATGCAAGGAATTTCCAATCTTCACCGCCTTGTTCAAGCTTGCGATAGACATTATATTTCGTCTGCCGCTGCACAGTGCTAGCAATCTTAGAGCCATCGGGAGCAAGCATTGCATAATCGATACCGATGAGTAGATTCTTCTTCATATCGTGCTGATCGAGATACTCAAAAGCAGCGGTGCGATAGTCGGTATTTATCACGTGAACGTTAGGCTCAAAGTCGATACCTTCGGACTCGCCTGCATCAGCCAACATGCTGAGATAACCATCATAACGGAAAGCCACGAGTGCACCCCCTTTAACAACGAGCGGCTCGGGCAGTTCGTAGCGACACCACTGATTATCGGTATTGGGTAGATTAGCCTGCTCGTAAAGAATATTGCCGGTAGGTTTCCCTTCGCTATCGAGCGCAAATATCACCAAGTCCACTTTCTTGTGAGGCCCGCGAAACTCGTCGGTCTGCCATTTGACGGCCGTGATAGCCATATCCTTACGGAACACTGTGCCAACGATGCTGTAAGGGGTGTAAGCAAAGACACCGATATGGGCAACCCCCTTTCCTTTATAATAGGAGATAGAATCGGTCTCGATGGGTGCTTCCCAAGCCACGACGGCCGCATTGCTCTGCTCTGATGCACTAACGAGACGCGGGGCTACGACTTTGTCTTTGAGTGCGATGGTGGGCAGCGTGGTTGCACCGTTCTCAATCTTCACACGTTGTCGGTCGGGCAGCAAACCAAGATGAGAGGTCTCAAACTGATAATCGCCCTCATAGACGCCCTCTATTGCATATTTACCTTCACCGTTCGTGTAAGCTTCGTAGTGGGCATCGGAGTTTTCGGCAGTTAAGACAATGCGAGCGTCACTCAATGCCGTTCCGCCGGCGTAAGTGACTTGACCACCCACAGTAAGTTTCTCCAACTTCTTCAAGGCAATTTCTATCGCGACGGTTTCATCAGCCGACACGCGCACAGTCTGCCTATGCAGCGCATAGCCTTCCTTACGAGCTTCAAGTGTATAATCAGCTTCAGGAACAAGGGATATATTCCATTCACCCAGCATATTAGTCGTAGCGGTAAAGTCTGTCCCTTTGAGGGAAAGTTTGACGTCAGCAAGTGGTGCACCTTCGTGCTTCACCACGCCATGAAGCGAACCTTCCGAGGCTTCTTTGATAAGGATACTGAAAACCTCAAGCTGGAATTTATTAGCATCGGAGTTCATTCGGATGGCAAAGTTCTCGTTACCGTCAGTCGTAGGCGTATAGTAAGCCACGTAGTCGGCGCGCGCACCTTCTTCATTAGACACCTCAAACGCAGCGACCTCTCTATATTGTGCAAGATCTTCTTCCCTATCGCCCTGACCGAAGAGGAGACTCATTTTCTCAACAAGCTCAAGGTTGGCGGCTGCGGCAGTAACCACAATCTTATACTTTGTGCCCGCCTTTAAGGCAATGGGGCGAGACACAGCCCAATCGTCGCCGGCTTGTTTTTCACTATAACTGCAATAAATGCCTTCTTTCGCCATACGTTGCTTCCACGTAATACCATCGTGATTGCGATCGATGAATGTCCAGAGAGGCAGGTCGTCAGTTGTGAAACGACAAGAATAGGGCGTAGTATGCGCAGTGCCGAGCACGATAGTTGACGACAGCGCAGACCTGCCTTCTTGACGCCCGATGGAAGTAATGCGATATTGATAATTAGCGAGACGAGAAATAGTATTGTCCATTATTGCTGTTGTGTCAACGTTTTCGCCCACAACCACATTGTCAGGTAAGCGCACGACTTTGTAGCGAAGCCGGGTGGGGATATAGCCGCCATTGATACCCTTGGTGGGTGCTTTCCAAGAAATCTTGCAACGCTTACCATCGGGCTGCTTCTCAAGCTGAATATCGCTGACGGCATCGGGAATATCTTCGCCAACGTAAAGCATTTTTACCGCCTCCTCGCCATAACCTTCACTGTTGGAAGCATAGACTTTATAAGCGTAAAGATCATCAGCTGTCAAGGTCTCACTAAAGGTGATCAGCTCACCAGCCTCGACATGGTCTTTGGAAAAGACTTCCCGTCCTCCGCGTAGCAGATGAATTGAACAAGCGCCGAGCGCGCCGCCTGCCACAGTCTGTCGCGGAGCATTCAGTTGGATGTTCACCGTCATTGCTCCGGCACTCGTAGGTTCTACGGAGAAATTCTCCACCATACTCGGCGCACCATCCTTGAGCGTGGAGTATGGAAAATCAAGACCGACAATTTGTTTTTCACCGACAAGTTCAACGTTGCTATCATTGTAGCCGCTGTTTATATCGATATCGAGGAGCTGTGTGCCCTCACGAGTCGTTGGGATCGCCCACCATAGCTTACCACTTTTGTGGTCAATTCCCATAGATTGCAAATCGCTTTTGGCCGAATAGTCGCAACTGTTCAGCGTCTCCTCGTTGCCGTCAAGTGCAAGCTTCACAAGTTCGCTGTAGGGATTTTCCGCATAGATTTGCCCTTGCAGGTCAACGGCGAGCGCAACAAACTCCTGAGCAAGTTCTGTCACTTCCATCACAGTGCCACTGCCGAGATCTACTTTGAGCAGCGTGCTCACGCGGCCGGCCTTACCCAAGGCATACATAATACCATTCTTGTAGTCATACGCCATATCATAAAAAGGCTTTTCGCCGGTAGCATCGGCAATTTTCGTAAACGTACCCGTAGCGAAGTCGTACAGACCAAAGGCCAAAGGAGACGGGTCATCGCCCGTATTCGCACACGTTTGCACATAATATTTCTTGCCCGCAAACGCGCCGGCACGTATACTATAATCGTGGGTTCGCAAAACTTGGAGCTCTGATGGGTCAGTTGCGTTAAACTTGCAGGGGCCGATTTGCTCCGGCTGTTGTGAGTTGTGACGATTCCAACCATAAGCTTCTTGCGCTTCTACTTGCAAACATACTGTCGGCAGAAACAATAGAAGCATGAGAAAAATGATTTGCCTCATGAAAATTTAGGAATAAATGATTTAGGATTTAATTAGCGTGAATTCAATGATTTATAAGAGCGTATAAGTTTAATGATTAGCGAGTCTCGTTGTGGCATTAAGGTTTCGAAAAACAAATAATTGCAAACGAAAACGCTATAATTAGAGTAGACAAAGTTACTAAAATATTTTGTGTGGGATATGTTTTCTGCAAGTTTTTGCTTCTCAACTCAAAAGATGTCAAATCAATATAACCGGCAAGTATCGTGGAAATCGTATGTATGTGTGATGAGTGATAGTGAAATTATAACAATTTTAATCATGTATCGTTAGTCTCATTATATAGACGTTTAAAACGTTCAACCTTCTTGAAATATGCGAACGTCACCAGTCAGAAATCCCTTGTAGGCTATTCTAACCCCAATTCGCTTTAAGGTCCCCTCTTTTATTCCTCATCTTATAGTCCACAACGATTCTTTCGACCTTGTTGTAGGCCGAAGATTTATTGTTTCACGCAGGTAGGTTTAGAAAAGTGTGAACTGCTTCACTTCTGCTTCCCCATCCATCACAAACTCCATATTGATAGAGGGTTTTATATCGTAGAAAGCATAAGCCCCCATTCCTGCCAAAAGGTTTACAATAAAATTTGAGATACTTCTGTGGCGGGTATGAACAATCTGTGCCACGTTCTTGAGCATATCGTTGATGGTCTCGCTCATGCTTCTTTTGCGGAGCATGATTTTGTCGTGCATATCCATTAAGCGGTTCTTCATATTAGTGCGTATTCCCACAAAAAAACAATCCTCTTTTTAGGCTTTTATTGAAACTTCTTTGAGGAAAAAGAAGAACTGCTTATCCCGAATTGGGGTTGATAGCCATGTAGGCAATGATTCTGCGTCTTTCGATGTGCTTGAGCTTGTGCCGACAACCCTTGTAGAGTTCTCCTTCACAAGAGCGGTCGAAGCGGATATAACTGTAAATGGTTTCGATGCAGACGCACGCTTTTCCCTTGTGCAGCATCCATCCTCTGATTTGTTCGAACGACCACTGCTCGTTGACCATCAGAGCGATGATTTCCTTTCGCTTCTCGATACTGAATTTGCGGTGCTTGCCATCCGTCGTTTGCGTTCGTTACACTGCTTTTGGGCAACGCCGTAATGGAATATGGTGTCGTTCCCTGTTACGTTTCAACTCGTGGCAAACGATGCTGTAGTGCACGTTTATTGTTTATGCTACATTTTTTACCGGCATTTTCTTTCTCAGTAATACGAAAATAGTGTTTCTTTGTGCTAAGGTTAATTGATGGTGTTTCGTGCAAATTTGATTAATCTTGTGGCATTTCTGTCTCACTTTTCTTTTTTGTATTGCTACTGATTTTTTCTCGTCAAGGATTTCACCTCCTTGCCGAGAGCTATCCCCAGGTGTTTTCATAGTCTTATTTTAAAAACAAAGACTATTTGCACCTCTTAGGAGAACTTTTGCAACAAAAGTGTATATTTTTATGCGTGAAGATTAACAGAAGATGATATTTGTTATATATTTGCCACTGAAATAAAGAAATACTTGTTGCTAAGGGCAATGAAAAATCATCATATGAAACCAATGGTTCTTGCTTCCCATGAAAAGAACCATAAAAAATTAAAACAACCGATATGAAAAAAAACACTACTATGTATGTTGGTAAGAGAGAATTTAGATCCAACCTGCAGCGGATCACCCTCTTGACATTTGCCGCATTACTCTTGTGCATGAGTATGAATGCGCAAACCGTGGAAAATGGTGTGCTTGTTTCGTGGAGCAGCGCTTCGGGCGAAATAACGATTCCGCAAGGGGTCACTAAAATTGCCAACCAAGTATTTAAGGGGAGAAGCAGCATCACTGCCGTGAATTTTAATGATGAACTTGAAGAAATTGGCGATGAGGCTTTCATGAATTGCAGCAAAATCAACAAGTTCAAATTTCCCAATTCACTAAAAAAGATAGGTTTCAAGGCGTTTTATAAATGCTCAAACCTGACCACTATCAACTTTGGGACAGGGCTTACCATACTTGGCAGCACGGCTTTCAGCTATTGCGGAAAATTGACGAAAGTAGATTTGCCAGGCAGCATTGCTGTCATTGGCGACAATGCTTTTAACTATTGCAAAGAGCTGAAAGAAGTGACGGTGGGGAATGGCACCAAGAAAGTGGGCGATCAGGCTTTCCGCCTATGCAAAAAGCTCACTACGATTACACTTCCCAAATCGGTCGACAGCATTGGCAACGATGCCTTTCGAGACTGCTCACAACTCACCACAGTGAGCCTAGGGCAAAGCGGTCTCAAGCACATTGGCAATGGCACTTTCTACAACTGCCAAGCACTCACGACGTTAGAACTACCCTCGACTGTTGAGAGCCTGGGCGATTATGTTTTCAGTCAAGATGGCAAACTGGCATCGCTGGTGTTGTCTGCAAACATGAAGCACATTGGCGACTTTGCCTTTACAGGTTGCACCCAACTCAACGAGATGCTTCTGCCAGCCTCGCTTGAAAGTCTCGGAAAAGGAGCTTTCAGCAAATGCACTGGACTGAGTACAATGATTGTTCCATCCAAAACCGTGAATATTGGCGAACAACTGTTTCAAGAGTGTAGCAACCTGACCAAGGCAGAAATTCTTGCACCCATCACAAAAATTCCCGATGCAGCCTTTGCCTACTGCACGTCATTGCAAACCGTAAAACTTCCCGAAACAACAAAACAAATTGGATGTGAAACATTCAGGGCTTGCCAAGCATTCACCACTTTCGCTTGGCCGCCAATATTGGAAACCATTGATTCGCTGGCTTTCCACGGGTGCACGGCATTGACCGAAGTGAAACTTCCTCCAAGCGTGAAATACGCCGGTAAAGAGGCATTCAGCCACTGCACAGCTTTGAAAACCATTGTTCTGCCGGAGAAAATGGATAGTCTGGGTGTGATGATGCTGGCCTATTGCAATGCACTGGAACAAGTGGCCTTTCCAGCCGCCATCAAGCGCATCCCCAACTCTGTGTGCTATGGCTGCTCCATGCTGACAACCGTGAAAATCGGTAGCAAGGTGACCACCATAGGTGGCACAGCCTTCTCGCTTTGCTTGGGTCTGAAAAAAATTGAAAGCAACGCCGTGAAGCCTCCCAAGGTGCTCAACAACGCCTTCTCGGGTATTGTGCTTGGCCAAACCGAACTCTTGGTGCCAGTCGGCACAAAAGCTGCGTACCAACAGGCCGAGGTGTGGAACACCTTCAACCCCATCACCGAAATGAGTGATGCAGCGGCTTCTTTCACGACTGAACTGGTGACTGGCAGCGAAATCTATGTGGGCGTGAAGTCTTCGGAAAAATTCGCCATCAAGTTTGGCGATGGGGTGAAAGTGGACTATGAAGCTGGCGACTACTCAGCACTCGGTAAACGCATCAAAGGTATTGTGAAAGGTTCCAAGATTGAATTGTGTGGCAATGCAAATGCTATTAGCGACATCAATCTAGCACAACAAAAAGTGACACAAATCGACTTGGGACAACTTCGCAACCTCGTGTCGCTCGTGCTCTCCGAGAATTTGCTTGACACGCTTGACATGACTAAATTTGCCTACCTGAAAAAACTGCACGCCGACCACAACAAGCTCAAATCCATTGACCTAAAAGAAAACAAGATGCTGGAAGAAGTTCGATTGAGCTACAACCAAATCAACAGCACTGCACTTCCCGATAATGCAGCCTTGAAGAAAGTGGTGATTTCCAACAATCCCATCGCCACGCTCGACATGAGCCGCCTGCCCAACCTGACTGCCTTTGAAGCTGATAGTTGTCAATTTGCAACCATCGATATTCTGGGAAACACCAAACTTGAAGAACTCGATATGGATGCCAACGCCCTAACAGCCATCAACTTTGGCAATCACTCCGCCTTGTGGTGGGTGTATTTGGGCAGCAACCAATTAAGAACCATCGATGTGACAGGCTTGACTGCCTTGTCAAACTTCAATGTGGCAGACAATCAGCTTACAGCTATCAATGTAACGAAAAACGCTTCGCTGCGTGAACTCTATCTATCAGGCAATAACATCGGCAATGTGGATTTAACGCAAAACAATAGCATGATGCGTCTCTACGTGAACAATTGTGGTATGACCGAACTGAACACCAAACCATTCGATCGATTGAGCACCCTTGAAGCCAACAACAACAACCTTACAACAATCGATCTCGCCGCCAACACCAGACTTAAAAACTTGTCAGTGAGCCACAACATGCTCACACAGCTCAGCTTGAGCAAGAACACTAAGCTCGAACGCCTAGAAGCTGACAACAACATCCTCGAAACCGTCACGCTCGACGTAGGCAACAAGTTTGTGAAATGCCTGCTGCACAACAACAATCTGACTACTGCAACCATCGACGGTATTTTTGCCAAACTGCCCGACGTGAGTGCGATTACAACTGACCCCGATGTGTCGTATCACAAGACGATAACCGTGTATGCCAATCCCGGTTCGGCCGATTGCAACGACATGCTAGCCACCAACAAGGGCTGGAAAGTTGAGAAAGGAACTCGATCGGGCATCACGATGCCCAAACAGGACAATGGCCTGATGGTGACCACGGCTGGCAACACCATCCTTGTAAATGGCGTAACAGCTGGCGACAACTACGCACTCTTTGACCTCAATGGGCGTATGGTTGGCAACGGCACGGCCACCACAAGCAGCCTGAGCATCAACATAACTAAGCTCCACCATGGCTGCTATATCTTAAAAGTGGGTAACAACAGTATTAAAATCATGCACTAAAGTCCAAGCCCAAAGCATCTGAACAATTCCCAAGTGAGGAGCTTCGGCTTGGTCGAAGCTCCTCACTTTTTTCATCGACTCACAGCCCTCTATAGAAAAAGCACAAATCAAAACAAGGGATACCTTAATTCCGCAGCATAAATTCTTGTGAGAACTCCAAGTGTCTGAGAAACAAAGTTTTCAAGACACTTGGATATGTCAGAAATTTCATCTATCTTGGTGCTACCAACAAATAAAATATCTGACATGACAACGGTAGCAATTAAAAACGAGAATATCACTTCTTTCGGTGGAATTTATCACATTATGGACGTTTTCTCAAGGTTTGGCTTTGAAAGACAAGGATGGCAAGCAACAGACAGATATCTTTGGAGTAATATACACATACCGCTGTATACTTACCAATAACCGGACATCTACCGAGAAAGACATCATTACATTTTATAATGAGCGTGGAGCAAGCGAAAAGAACTTCGATATACAGAACAATGACTTCGTATGGTCGCATCTGCCCTTTTCCTTTATGGCTGAGAACATGGTTTTCATGATGGTTACCGCCATGCTGAAGAACTTCTATCTCTATCTCGTCCGTCATAT
>QWCI01000844.1_pt1 | contig 12408 bp, 11 predicted proteins | sample 1972541 | NCBI WGS metagenome assembly QWCI01 (sample SAMN09866712, study PRJNA288562) | Human oral metagenome isolate term3_saliva, whole genome shotgun sequencing... | isolation source: mouth | host: Homo sapiens | place: USA: California | reverse complement strand
GCTATCTGAACCTCAGGTGAACCTGTATCTCCAGGTGTTCTGCCATATTCCTTAATAAGTTCGGCTTTTTTCTCTTTTGTTATCATATTATTCTCCTTTCACCATTTTATCAAAACCTAAATTATTTCATACAACTCACTTAATTTATCAACTTTATATTTTGTTTTAATTTCTGGATTTTCATCTTTCCCTAATAAATTAACCCAACAAGTATCTATTCCAAAATTAATCCCACCTTTAATATCAGCTGTTTGCGAATCCCCTATCATTATAATTTCACTCTTGTCTAAATTTTCACACCCCAATTTTTTTATCGCATACTCAAAAATCTTCGAATTTGGCTTACTCACTCCAACCTCTTCTGAAACAATAATTTCATCAATATATTCACTAATTTTTGAATTTTCTATTCTAGAATGTTGAACTTCTTTAATACCATTTGTCACAATCGCCACTTTGTACTTAGATTTTATATACTTACATAATTCCACCGCACCATCAAATAAATAAGTCCCCTCACCTAATCTATCTAAATACCCTTGACTAAATTTTTCAGCATCATATTTAAGTCCAACTTTCTCAAACAATTGCTTAAATCTCTCTACCCTCAAATTTTTACTTGTAATATTCCCTTTCTCCAATTCCGACCACAAAAAACTATTAATCTTCTTGTACTCTTCCTTTATTGAAAAATATTCCTCTTCAGAATTTCTTTCAAAAAAACCAAAATCTTCAAAAACCTTTCTCATCGCATGTTTTTCAGACTTTTCATAATCAAATAAAGTATCATCTGCATCTATTAATACAACTCTATACATTTTCCCTCTTTTCTTTTCTAAAAATTTCTCATTTTCTATTTTAATTCCATCTGTACAATCTCTCAAAAAATAAAATAGAATTAACAATTTCATTATATCCAATTTTCCACTTTTTATCAATCTTTTTGAAAATAAAAAAATACGCTTTTCAACCTGTTTTTACCACAAGTATCTAGCGTATTTCACAAATTTATTTTATTTTTTTAACATTTTTTCTTGTAAGAATTTCAATGCCTTGTCAACATTAGCTTCCTTACCTTGTTCTGGCACATATTCAATATATTTAACAACATTATTTTCATCAACAATCATCAATGCTCTAGTTAACAATCCACTTTCTTTCATTAAAAGTCCATTTTGTGCTCCAAATTGATGATATTTGTAATCAGAAACTGCTTTAATTCCATTTATATCATTTGCTGTACAAAATCTTTCTTGTGCAAATGGAGTATCTACAGTAACTGAATAAAATTTAACATTTGGATATTTAGCTGCTGCTGTATTCAACATTTTTGTTTGTAACGAACAAACTTTCGTATCCAATGAAGGTGCTGTATAAATAACTTTTATCGCTTTATCTGCTAAAATATTCTTTTCTTCCAATTTACTATTTACTGTTAATGGAACACCTTTTAACGTATCTCCAACTTTTGTTTCTTTCCCAACAATCGTAACAGGATTTCCTCCCATAGTTATTTTTAAATTGTTGTCAGCTTTTAAAGTATCCAAATATTGAGTGTACTCTTTTGGAACTCCTGCTGGAGCTGCTGAAACTTCTTTTTTTGAACCACAAGAAACCATAATTCCTAGTAATCCTGTAATTAACAATAATTTCTTCATAATCTTAAACACAACTTTTTCGTTGTGTCCTCCTTTCAACCTAACAATTCTCTACTTAAATAAATTTCCCCTATCTAATCTATTAAAAACTAACAGATTTTTAAGGGGACATTTGTATATAATAATATCAAATTTTTAGATTAATGTCTATCTTTTTTTGATTTTTTTGAACTTTTCTTTCTTTTTGAAGAACCTTTATCTTGTTTCTTGTTTAATTTCTTATCTGATTTTTTGTCTGATGACTTTCTTTTTCTTCTTCCACCAGATTTTTTACCACTTGAATTTCCACCAGTGCTATTTGCTTTTTCTACTAATGGTTTTGAATCTTTCTTAGAATTTAAAGCTCTAATAATAAATTCTGCTTCTTGTAAAGGTACTGTTATGAATGAATATTTATCCATAATCTTAATATCTTTAACTTTTCTTCCAGGTGTTTTAGCTTTTTTATTCAATAAATCTAACAATCTACCAGCGTTATAACCATCTTTAGAACCTAACGCAATGAATAATCTAGTTTTATCATCAATTTTAACTTTTACATTTTCAATTTCATTATAATTTTCAGGCAAGAATTCATCTTCATAAACATGTCTTAACACAGAAGCTAAAACTTCTTGTGGATTTCTTCCTTCCAATAATTCAGTCGCTAATTGATCATATGCATTATGGTCGTTTTCTTTAATAATTTCATCCACATAAGCAATTAACGCTTCTTTTTTCGCATTTAAGATTTCTTCCACATTTGGTATATTTTCTCTCTTAATGTCTGTTTTTGTAATTCTTTTAATTTGCGCTAATTTACTAGCTTCTCTAGGTGTTACAAATGTAATTGCAATACCTTTTTGTCCAGCTCTTCCAGTTCTTCCAATTCTATGAACATAAGACTCTGCCTCTTGTGGTATCGAATAATTAATTACATGTGTCAAATTACTTACATCTATTCCTCTTGCTGCAACATCTGTCGCTACTAATATTGTAAGCACTTTTTTCTTAAATAAATCCAATGCTTTTTGTCTCAATCCTTGTGTAATGTCTCCGTGAATACATTCAGCATCGTAATTTCTAGCTTTCAATCTATTTGTTACATCATCAACTTCAGATTTTGTTCTACAGAAAACAATTCCATAAAAATCTTGTTCATAATCTAAAACTCTTGATAATGCTTCAAATTTATCTTCTTGTTTTACTTCATAATAAATTTGTTCTGTCAAGTTAGTTGTCAATTCTTTTTTCTCAACTTTTAACATTTTGTAGTTAACCATAAATCTTTTTGCAATATCCAAAATAGCTTTAGGCATTGTTGCTGAGAAGAATAACATTTTTTTCTCGTCATTTGTTTTTTCTAATATTAATTCGATATCTTCAAGAAATCCCATATTAAGCATTTCATCCGCTTCATCCAATACGAAATAATCTAAGTTATCAACTTTTAAAATTTTCTTTCTCATTAGGTCCATAACTCTTCCAGGCGTTCCAACTACAATATCTACACCCTTTTTTAAGTTTTTTATTTGCTGCTCAATAGAAGCTCCTCCATACACAGCCAATACTTTTATATCTTTTTCACCTTTTAATGAATAAATTTCATCTGCAACCTGATTTGCCAATTCTCTTGTTGGAGCTAAAATCAATGCTTTTACTGTTTTATCCGCATCTATTGTTTCCAATATCGGTATACTAAACGCTGCAGTTTTTCCTGTTCCTGTTTGCGCTTGTCCTATTAAATGTGTTCTTTCTTTTAATAATTCTGGTATTACTAATCTTTGTATTTCACTTGGTTCTTCAAATCCTTTTTTACTCAATGCATTAAGTAATTCTGTACTCAATCCTAAATCTTCAAATTTTTGCATTCTTTCCTTTTACCTTCCTTTTTTTACTAATACAAACTATTATATCATACTTTTCATTTTTCTGCTTGATTATTTTTTATTTTTTTCAATTTATTTCATTAATCAAAAAAATATTTTTATTATTTCCTCTTATTTTCTCTAAAGAAGGCAAAAGTCTTTATCAATCTTATTTCCCACTATCTCCATAATTTTTCAACACTCTTGCACTTGGATCGTCTACATCGCATCCTTCCCACTCTTTATTTGGCATCCAAAAATCTTTTATCCATTTAGCTTTGTTTGGGTAGAATTTTTCAAAAATATCTCTATACAGTAGTGATTCTTTTGTAAATGGTGTTCTATATAGATATTTGTCTACAGCATTTTTCAAGTCCTCATCAGTATATTTCCCCTCTGCATATTCTTTCAAATAATCAACCATTGAATGTCCTACTGCATCACTAAACGCTGCTTTTTCTCTATACAAAATGCTATCTGGCAAGTAGTCTAATCCTTCAAATGCTTTTCTCAATAAATATTTTCCTTTGTTATATTTATTCATTTTTTTCTCAGGATTCACACTCATAACATAATCTACAAAATCCAAATCACCAAACGGAACTCTTGCTTCTAATGAATTTGCAGCAATCACTCTGTCAGCCCTCAACACATCATACATATACAATTCTCTAATTCTTTTTTGAGATTCTTTTTGAAATTCTTCAGGTGTCGGTGCAAAATCTGTATATTTGTAACCAAATATTTCATCACTCACTTCTCCTGTCATAAGCACCTTCAAATCAGTGTTTTCGTGAATATATTTACACACTAAATACATTCCAATACTAGCTCTTATTGTTGTAATATCCCATGTTTCCAAGTGCCAAATTACTTTTTCCAACGAATCCAAAACGTCTTTTTTTGTCATAATTACTTCCGTATGCTTCGTTCCTAAAAAATCCGCCACTTCCTTCGCATATCTCAAGTCAATCGGATCTGTTTCCATCCCAATTGCAAAAGTTTTTATTGGTTTATCCAAAAATTTTTGAGAAACTGCACAAACCAACGAAGAATCCAATCCACCACTCAACAAAAATCCCAATGGTGCATCTGAATGCAATCTCTTTATTATCCCTTTTTCCAATTTTTCTCTAATTTTAGAAGTTATCGTATCCAAATCTTCATCAATAATTCTTTTTGGATCCGCCAAATCATTGTACAAATGAAATTCTCCATCTTTGTAATAATGACCTGGAGGGAATGGAAATACTTCATCACAAAATTCTATTAAACCTTTAGCTTCTGATGAAAATGCGATTCCACCTGTTTCTTTATCATATCCATAAAACATCGGTCTTATACCGATTGGATCTCTTCCAGCCATTATTTCACCAGTTTCTCCATCAAATAAAACTAAAGCAAATTCAGCATCCAACATCTTCAACATAATTTCAAATCCAAATTTTTCATAAAGCGGAATAAGTACTTCACAATCACTTTCTGACTTGAATTTAAACTCATCCTTTAATAATTCCCTCAATTCCAAGAAATTATAAATCTCCCCATTACAAATCAATTTTTTCCCATCTCTTTCAAACGGTTGATTTCCTTTTGCTGACAAATCCATAATCGATAATCTATGAAATCCCCAAATCCCATCTTCTTCTTTGATTGTTTGGTTATCAGGCCCTCTATGAAAAATATTGTCATAACTTTTTTTAAACATTTCCTTATTAATTTTTTGTTTTGATGCAAATACAAATCCACACATACTAATTTCTCTCCCTTTTTCTCTTAAATTTTCGTAATTATACAACTGCTAAATAAAGAAAAAACCGCAATCTCTAAAAAATTGCGGGTATTAAATATACATTATATGAATTAAGTATGTTACAAACTTGTCAAAACAAATTTACAATTAATGTTTTTCATAATTACAATGTACGGAAATGCCTTTTCATGCACTCGATACCCGCCAATACTAACGTAATTGGATCACGTCTCAGTCTACTAAAATTTCTTTTTATTAATTTAATTCATTTTATTTAAAATTTTTATAATTTATATTAAATCTCTCATTTCTAAAAGAAATTCTTTCGGTGAGCAACTCCAGAGTGTTCTTCACTAATTACTCCATTGTTAGACTTCCACCATCTCTAACTCGCTCTTAACTTCTGTAAAAAGCTACTCTCTCTATCACAGTCTTTTCATCTATTTAGCTTTATTATGAACTTATATTATCATAAAAAATCATAAATGTAAAATATATTATTATTACATAATCATTTATAATATTTATAGTTTTAACAATTTATATTATTTTTCAAAAAATTCTGTTGCCAATTCTTTCAAGAAATAAACATCTGACACTCCACAAAGTTCCCTTGCTGAGTGCATTGCAAGCATAGGTATTCCAACGTCTATTCCATCGATTTCTAAGTGAGTTGAAGAAATAGGTCCTATTGTACTTCCTCCCAATTCATTTGACTCATTTACAAACGGCTGTATTTTAATATCTGTTCCATCAATTATTTGTTTTATTACAGAAGTTGAAAATCCGTCTGAAGTATATTTTTGTCTAGCACTAATTTTTACTGAAATACCTTCATTAATTCTACCTCTGCTTGTAGGATCCGTTTTGTTCATATGTGCAGGATGTGCTGCGTGTGCTGCATCTGCCGATAACATAAATGATCCACTTAACATTCTCAAGAAATTCTCTCTCGTATAACCTAATCCTAACACTATTCTTTCCAATGTATGTATTAAATAATTTGAATCTGCCCCTTGTTTTGTCGCACTTCCAATTTCTTCATTATCAAAAGCCACAAAAACGTTTATTTGTTTTTGATTATGCTCACTTTCCACCAATCCTAAAAGTCCTGCATAAACTGAAACTAAATTATCGATTCTTGGTGCTGAAATAAATTCTTCATTTGCCCCCAAAAGACATCCTTTTTCAGTATTGTAAACATACAAATCAAAATCCAAAACATCTTCTTTTTTCAAATTAATTTTATCAAAAATATAATTTAATAAAAAGTTGTTTTTTTCAAATGTTTCATTCATTAATCCAATTACTGGCAACACATCTTTTTGTCTGTCAATTTTTACCCCATTATTAACATCCCTGTTTTGATGTATTGCTAAATTTGGTATTGTCATTAGTGGCTCATCAAATTTTATAGCAACTGTTCTTGGAAAAAACGGATCATTTGTTCTAAGAATAACTCTTCCTGCGATTGAAAGTGGTCTGTCAAACCATGTACTTAAAATTGGTCCCCCATAAACTTCCGTATTCAATCGAATTATATTCTCTGTAATCATCTCAGGATTTGGTTTTATTCTGAAACAAGGCGAATCTGTATGTGATCCAAATATTTTAAACCCTCTCGACAAATCTACGTCTTTCCCCACTGTAAACGCAATTATCGCAGAATTTGATTGTTTTACAAAATATTGACCCCCTTTTTTCAATTTCCACTCTTCTCTCGGATTCAATCTTTGAAATCCATTTTCTTCCAAAATATCTGATGAATTTTTTACTGCATGATAGGCACTTGGACTGTCATCGATAAATTCAATTACTTCTCTAGCAAAACTTTTGATTTCTAAATCTATAAATCTTTTTTGTATTTGCTGCATTTCTTCATTCGTGTGTATCATTTTCATCCCTCTCTTTCCAAAAAAAAATTCAACTCTATTTACTAAAAAATATACGTTTTTCAATTTTTTTGTGTCTCTTACTTTGATAAAAGTATACCTTGAAAATCTTAAATTTCAATAGATTGAAACCAAATTAAATGTTTTTTAATAAATCTCAGAAAATTTACCAATTAAATAATCAATATAATATGATGAATCAAATTCTTTTCCAGTCATGTCTTTTATTATTTCTTTTGGTGTTTTTGTTTTCCCAAATTGATGAATATTGTTTTTTAAAATTTCATTTATTCTACTGAATTCTCCATTTTTTAATTCATCTAAAATATTTACTTTTTTGTTAATTGTATCGTAAATTTGTGCAGAATAAGCACTTCCTAGCGCATATGAAGGAAAATATCCAAATAATCCTGAAGCCCAGTGAACATCTTGTAAAATTCCTTTTGAATAAGTTTCTGGTCTAATTCCCAAATATTTTTCATATTTATCTGCCCAAGCTTTTGCCAATTCATCTACATCAACTTCCTTATCTAAATCACTAAAAATCTCTTTTTCAAGCTCATATCTTATCAAAATATGAATCGGATACGTCAATTCATCAGCTTCAATTCTAATAAACGACTCTTCAACTTCATTTGCTAGAATATACAAATCTTCAGCAGTTATCCCATTTTTTGACAATATTCCATCAAAAACTTTTTCAATTTTTGGATAAAGAAAACTTAAAAATTCTCGACTTCTTCCAAACATATTTTCATAAATTCTCGATTGTGATTCATGAATTCCCATTGAAGTTCCATTTCCTAAAATCGTATTAGAAATCTCGTCTGTGATGTGTTGTTCATACAAAGCATGTCCACCTTCATGAATTGTTGAATAAACTGAACTCAATAAATTATTCTCATAGTAATGCGTCGTAATTCTAACATCTTTATTTCCCATATCAGTAGTAAACGGATGCTCACTTTCCTTCAAAATACCTCTCTCAAAATCAAATTTCATTACATCTAGAATCTCTTTAGATAGCTCTTTCTGCTTTTGGATATCAAATTTCAATGATTTAAATTTTTTTCTTTTTTCTTCATCTAAAACTTTTTTCTCGCTCTTAACAATTTTCTTAATCAATGGCGACAATTCATTTCTTACCTTCTCAAAAAATTCATCCAATTCCACAACAGTCATTTCTGGCTCATAATCGTCCAAAAGCGTATTGTATGAATGCCCTTCATATCCCCTCAATTTAATAAATTTCTTATTATATTCTATAATTTGCTTCAAATAATCCTTAAAAATCTCATAATTATTTTCATTTTTAGCTCTCTCCCAAACTCTTGAAGCTACTAAAACAATCTCTGAATATTTTTGATAATCTTCTTTGGGTATTTTTTTCATTTTTTCAAACGTCTCTTTTTTTATCTCTTGAATAATTTTTCTATCTAATTCATTCAAATTATTCTCATCAACCGAATAAACAAGTTCCTTAAACTCATCATTTATTACAGTTGAATAACTTTCTCCCGACAAATAATTAAGTGTCTTAGACTTTTTCTCAATTGCCATTCTAGGTGCCTCTGTTTCCAAATCCCAATTTAACAACGTTATCGCGTCATCAAATGCTGCTTTTTTCTCTAATATTTCTTTAATTTTCTTCATTTTTTCGTTCATTTTTTCCTCCTCAAATTTCCTTTTTATACAGAATACTTTTTATTATATCACATTAATTTATTTTTTTGTAACGGACAAAAAGAAAATAATATGTTATAATAAATTATGTAAAAAATCATTTTTAATTGGGAGGAATATATATGTCATATCAAACGATTATTGTTGGAATTGCTGGTGGAACTGGATCTGGTAAAACTAGCGTGACTAAGGCGATTATCGAAGATTTAGAAAAGAAAGGAATTCATTCAATTTTGCTGGAACAGGATTCTTACTATAAAAGAAATGATCATTTAACTTATGAGGAAAGAGTGGGATTGAATTATGACCACCCTGATGCAATTGATTTTAACTTGTTAGAAGAGCATATTTTATCTTTGAAAAATGGAAAATCTATTGAAAAACCGATTTATGATTTCCAAGTTCATAATAGAGTTAATGAGACAGAACACATTGAACCTGCAAATTTGATAATTGTAGAAGGAATTTTAGTTCTTGCTATACCGAAAATTCGTAATTTATTTGATGCGAAAATTTTCGTTGATACGGATGATGATGAGAGATTGCTGAGAAGGATCGAGAGAGATTTGCATGAACGTGCGAGAAGTTTTGAAAGTATAAAAAATCAATATATAAATACAGTAAAACCAATGCACTTAGAATTTGTTGAACCTTCAAAAAGATACGCAGATGTTATTATTCCTAGAGGAAAAGATAATAAGGTTGGAATAAAAATGGTTGCAAGTCGTCTTAGATATTTGTTTAATCATTTAGAAAAAAAATAAAAAATTAAGTTTAATTTGAGAGGAGAAATATTTTATGAAAATAGTTGTAATTGGTGGTGGAGCAGCAGGAATGATGTTTTCCACTCAATATAAAAAAGCAAATCCTGATGATGAAGTTTTTTTGTTTGAAAAATCTTCATATGTTGCTTGGGCTGGTTGTCCAACACCTTATTTTATTGCTGATGAATTGAAAAAAAGTGATGTTTTACACGGAACGCCTGAAGACTTTATAAAAAGAGGAGTTAATGTAAAAATTCATCATAAAGTTACTGGGATTGACTTTCAAAATAAGACTTTGAATGTTGAAGGAGAGGAAATAAACGGAGTTTTTGGTTATGATAAACTTGTGATTGCTGTTGGAGCAAAATCGTTTATTCCAAATATTTCTGGATATTCTAAAGATTTGACTAATGTTTTCACACTTTCTCATGCAGAAGAAGCTTTTAAAATTAAAGATTATCTTATTGAAAATAAAGATAAATTGAAAAAAGCTGTAGTTGTTGGAGCTGGATTTATTGGGCTTGAAACTGCAGAAGCCTTTAATAAAAAAGGATTAAATGTGACAATTGTTGAAAAGGCTGGAGAAATTTTACCTTCGTTTTCTGAAAAATTGAAAGCTGGGGTTTATAAAGAAATTGAAAATCGAGGAATTTCTTTGAAGTTGAATGCTGGTGTTACTGAAATTGTTTCACAAGATGGAAAAGCAAGCGCTGTAAAATTAGATAATGGAGAAATAATTGATTTCGATATTGCATTATTTAGTATTGGAATTACTCCTAATATTGATTTTATTCCTAAAAATTTAAAAACTGACCAAGGAAAAATTGTTGTAAATGATAAATTCGAGACTAATTTACCTGATGTTTATGCAATTGGAGATTGTATATTTAACAAATTCTATAAAACAGATAGAAATCTTTATGCACCGTTTGGGGATGTCGCTAATAAACACGGAATGATGTTGGCGAAATACTTGTCTGGAAAAAATATTAGCTGGAAAGGATTGTTAAGATCTTTTGCAACTTCATTTTATGATATTAAATTGGCACAAACTGGATTAACACTGAAAGAAGCGTTAGATTTAGGATATAATGCAGATGTTGTTGAAATGCATGCAATGTATAAAAATTCTGGATTTGAGGATTCTATTCCTGGAAAAGTTGAAGTTGTTTATGATAAAGATAAAAAAGTGTTGTTGGGTGGAAGTATGGTTGGAGCTCAAGCTGTTGCTCAATTTATCGACCAAATTGCGATTGTTACAACTTTAGAAACACCTATTGAAAAATTTATCGAAATTGATTTTGCTTATTCACCTACAAATGCGAGTGTTTGGAATCCATTGTTGGTAGTTTATAGAAAAGTTATTAAATAATTTTTTAAGCAGTTTTACTATAATTACATAAAATTACGAATAATCTTAAAAATACAATAAATAGGAGGAAGTTCTGTGAAAATTAAATTGAAAAGATTAAAAAAAAATGTTCAGCATAATAAAAGATTTAGAATAAATTATCAGATTTTTTTTATGTTTCTTGCCATTTATAGTTTTGCAACATCACTACTTGATTTGCATGGCGATATCAGTATTTCCAAAAATCCTATTTTAGAATTTATCGATTTTTCGATTTATTTAATTTTTGCTATCGATTACATAGTTCGGTTTATTTTTGCAAAATACAAAGCTAATTTTATAGAAAATAATATTCCTGATTTAATCTCGATTATTCCATATTACTCGATTTTTAGACTATTTAGAATATTTAAAATCAGAAAATTCGCGAAACTTTTTCGATATCTAAAACTTTCTAAACTTTATTTATTCGTAAAAAAAACATACAAAAAAATCAAAAAATTCTTAAAATTGAATGGTTTGATTTATTTATTGATGATGGCTGCACTTGGAATTCTTATTTCTGCTCTTATTATTTCTTATGTAGAAAAAATGAAATATGGAGACAGTTTATGGTGGGCCTTTGTTACAGCAACAACCGTTGGATATGGAGATATTTCGCCAAGAACTCATGTTGGTAGATTTGTAGCGATTTTCCTTATGCTTATTGGTGTTGGAACTTTTGGAATGATTACAGGTACTGTCACAACCTATTTTTTAAACAAACAAAATGAGTTTGTACCTGATGATGATTTAGAAAAATTTATTTTAAAATCCGAAAATTATAGCGATTCTGAGAAAAAGGAAATTATCACTTTTATAGATTTTTTAAAATCTAAACGAGAAAAATAATAAAAATTGTGGGCAATTTGAAAGTGTTAGAAATTTATACTTTCAACATTAAAAAATGAAGCTGTTAATGAAATTAAAAGATGTAACGAATAACTCGATTATAATCGATTCTAAAAGGCGTATAAACTTGAGAAAAGAAAAAATTGAAAAATTGGAACAATTTTCTACTTTGACTGATTATGAAATTGATGAGAGTTGGAAAAGGAAATACGGGGGATGTTGGAGATGGAGATTAAGTAGTGATTTTTTGGGATTTGAGGGAATTTAAAATCAGGATGATGGGGTGGCATCCTGATTTATTAGATTTTAAATTTACACAAAATTTTGTACTTTTTAAAACTCTTGTTTATTCATTAAATTTTTCTATAATTAAATGTAAATTTTGTTCTCTTATAAAATATGTTACTCTTTCATACACAATAAAAACAGTAGAGAAATATAATAAAATCATTAATAAAATAAATAAATATTTTCTAGTTTTAGATAAATTTATCATAAAAATATATAAATTAAAAAATACAACTATGTAAAAATAAAAAACTTCAAATCTACAAAAGTACACTTTTCTT
>QWCI01005385.1_pt1 | contig 12410 bp, 16 predicted proteins | sample 1972541 | NCBI WGS metagenome assembly QWCI01 (sample SAMN09866712, study PRJNA288562) | Human oral metagenome isolate term3_saliva, whole genome shotgun sequencing... | isolation source: mouth | host: Homo sapiens | place: USA: California | reverse complement strand
TATAGTCTGCTGTTGTGGCATTGCTAGTTAATTTTCCATACATTCCTGCCGAACCATCAGCCGCCGTAGCAGAACCTGTCAATGTTATTGTTCCAGTTGATTTATTTGTAGCATTTGAATCTAAAGCATACATTCCTGCTGATTTTTCATGCGATACATTTATTGTTTTGGTATTAGTTATATCAGAATCATTGCTTCCATACATCCCAGCCGAATTTTCATTTTTAACATTTATTTCGTTATCATTTACTCCTTCAGCATTATCTGTATAAATTCCAACCGTTTCTTTCGCATTTAGGTCAATTTTACCTGTCGTTGCATTATTTACAGCTTTTCCCTTAGTTTTATCATTAGAATGTTGTAGTTCCAGTCGCTGTACTTCCAATTTCAGCATACATTCCAACTGACTCAGTTTTAGCAGTTCCTCCTAATTTAATAGTCCCTGTATTTTCAATATTACGAGTAACAGCATCTGTAATTTTAGCAAAAATGCCTGCTGATTTATTACTCTCAATATTAATAGTTCCAGCATTTGAAGGCAATGAATTTTCTACATACATTCCTGCTGAAGCATCTCCAGTCATCGTAATTACTCCAGTTGTAGCATCATTTGTAATAGTTGCTCCATTTAATCCAAGCATTCCTGCTGATTTTCCACCAGCAACTTTAATTGTTCCTTTATTAGTAGCAGTCCCTTTATCTGCTAAAATTCCAACTGATTTTGAATCATTATCTGTGCTTGTAATTAAAATACTTCCACTATTTTCAATTTCAGATTCATTTATACCATAAACTCCTACAGAATCCTTTCCTTGTAATTTTATCTCTGAACCTATCAAGTTGCTCACTTTAGCTTTATCAGCCATTATTCCTATAACACTCGAAACCGAAGCATCTGACGTTATTTTATTCTTATTCCTGCTGAACCTGTTTCTTCTGTAATTATTTCCTTTTCATTTGTAATTATCGACCCCATTCCGTAAATTCCTGCTGACTGTGTTCCCTTAGCAGTTATTTTCCCATTTGCTCCTTTATTTTCTACTGTACTGTTTTCAGCAAATATCCCTACAGATTTATTCCCTGAAGTCGTTATCACATTATTATTTGTCAACGTTGAAAACCATTTTCCATAAATTCCAATTGAAGATTGATTATTTGTTGTTAAAGTTCCACTATTTGTTGCTGTAGATGCATTTGAATAAATTCCTACAGCTCCATCTTTTCCAGTCAATGCAAGTGTACCTTCATTTGTTTACAGTAGCTCCATTTAATCCTGAAATTGTTGTTTTTAACTCAGAAGTCAAAGTTTTTCCAGAATTGATATTTACAATACCGTTATCTGAAACTAAGAATTGTGCTGAATCATTAATATTAGAAAATTTTGTACTATCAGCTGTAATATTTCCATTAATATTTATAGTTGTATTTTTTGCACCATAAAATATAGCAGAATTTGTTCCCATACTTGAAACCGTCAAATTTTGTAAAGTTGTATTCGTTATATTTACAGTATCATCCATCGTATTTCCAGTATTTCCAAAATATGCAAATACTGCTCCATCTCCAATCGAAGTTTTTAACTTATTAATTGTAAATACATTTCCAAAATCACTTGCCTTAGAAGAATAAAGTCCGACAGTTCCAGTACCTAAAGTTAATTCTGCATTATTTCCTTGAAAAGTAGTTCTTGTGGAACTTCCATCTGAATATACTCCTATTCCAGTACTACTATTAGCAGAAGCTCCAACTGTAACCTTTCCTTCGATAGTCCCTATAGATCCACTAGTAAATACCGCAATTCCACCATTACTTGATTTTACTTCTCCATCATTTTTAATTGTAAATGTCCCATTTTCCGAATACAATCCTGCTTTTCCACCCGATTCAGTAGAAACAATACCTGAATTTGTAAATGTCCCCCCATTTTGAACAACAGCATGATACTGTGTACTTGAAATTGTAGCTCCATTCTTGTTTGTAGCTATCGAATTTTTTGTATACAATCCAACTGAATTAACTCCAGTAGCAACTATTTCAGCATTAGTGTAATTATTAAATTCAGCTGAATTATCATTATCAATCAACATAACTCCAAAACCATTAGTCCCATCAACAGTTATTTTTTTCTTATTTCCACTAGGACTATTTGTGTCAGACTTTGTTTCTTTTAACAACATTCCAACATTTCTATTTCCATTTACTTCTATTGTTCCATCATTATTAATTGTAGATGTTTCAGAAAATATTCCAATATTTTGACCACCAGTACTATTAATTGTTATGGTTCCAAGATTTTTTAATCCTGTTTCTTTTCCTGATTCACTTCCAACTCTTATTCCTATACTTTTAGTTGCAGTACCTTCAATGTTTATCTTTCCACTTTGTGAATTAATTACTGGTGAAATATTTCCCCCCACTTTAACTCTGGGAGTACCACTAGTTTTTGTGTCATTATACTCATAATACTGTGAATAGAGTCCAAATGAGTTGTTACCTGTTATTTCAATTGTTCCGCTATTAATTGCACCATCAGACAATTTAGCTAACAAAGTTATTCCTCCAGATTCTGAACCTTTTATTTGAATAAGTCCTTTATTCTCAAATTTAGAATGCTCTTCTAATTCATTATCAGTTTGAGAAACTACCATTCCATGACTTTTTTCACCAGTTAATGTAATTATTGCACCTTCTTCATTTATTGCAACTGCTTCTATATTTCGTGACCATTTTTTGTGAAGAGTACCAAATTTATCCATTTCCATATCATCTTGAAAATTTCCTGTTGCAAATCCTGCAGAATTTTTTCCATCTAATTTTATATTTTTCTTATTTATCAAAATGAGTCTATTACCTTTACTTGGTCTTGTCGTTCCTTCAAAATTCTCTCGATATGTCGTTTCTTTTGTAATTAAAAGAGCAGCTTGATTATCACTATTTCCTTTAATTATACCACTATTTATTGCAGTAGCTTGTGCATAATCCCAAACATCGGGCTGTATTTCCATCCCACCTGTAACTGGACTTGTTAAATCAATAGTACCTTTATTTTCTACAGAAAATTTTATTCCTGAATCATAATCAGTTCCATCTTTTCCACCTAAATATTTTTTAAAACCTGTATCTAATGCCACGGCTCTTGAATGTGATACATTTACAGTTAAAATACTCTTTTCTGCTATTTTATATTCTTGTTCATTTCCCATATATTCTATAATTGCATTTTGTTTTTTAGGTATTCCATCTGTTATTTTATATTTTCCACTAAAAACTAATCTGTAATCTCTACTTTGTGTAGTAGGTAAAACCCCAAAAAGAGAATTATCACCTGTTGGACTATTTCCAAACGAAGTTAAAGATGGAACTTCAAAAGACACTTTATTTACTGACACAGATGGCACATTCACAACTGGTGAAGTAGGTTTATTAACCCTAATCGCACTAACTTCTGAAACCTTCGGAGGTTCAATTGTCAATGTATTTACTTCTGGTGTCGGTGCTTTAATTGTCAACTTTGGACTTGGAGGATTTATCTCTACCCCTATATCAAATTAATATTCGGACGCACTACTTCCCTTGGCATATCAATTTTTGGATTTATTGCGATTTCCTCTTTTGATACTGATTTTGGACGTACGTTTGCCATTATCTGGATTTCCACTTCTGGCTCTTGAACATGAAGCAATGAAGCTAATCTGTAAGACTGCTTTCCTATTGTGGAAGTGCTAAGTGAAGAAGCCATGTAACTTTTTCTTCTGTTTGACAAAATTCCAGTATCTGCCCAGTTTCCACGGTTATAAATGCTGTTAAACGAATATTTCTCGGCTTTGTCGCCTCTTCCTTTATAAGTGCCGTTATTGCTTGATATAAAGGTATTGGCACCGAATTGCCATGATTGCCATGGAGATTTTACGACCTGATCTCCTTGTTCCATTAACTGGATTAATTCCAAGTTCAAGTCTTCTATCGCCTCTTCGTTTGCCTTTTTCTTTTTCTTAATCGCAGTACGTGTCTTATCTGCCGACATTACCAGCTCTTTATTTAACTGTATATTTTACATCTTTTGCTCTTTTGGCAAATGCTTTTAGATCTTTCTTTGCCTGTCTTAAATTGTTACTCATAAACTTCTCCTTTTTATTTTTTTTTAATTAGTTATTTATAAAAGCCTAAAAATTCAATAAATACCGTATTTTTTACGCTTAATTTCCCTGTTTTTTCCATTCTTCTGCAAATATTACGATTATTATTCAATCTTTATTGCTTTTATAGTATCCTAATTTTTTTATAATTTTAATTTTTATAACAAAACCTATTTCATAAAACCCAATATATTTATTTATAATATTTTATTAAGCCTTATTTATTAATTGCATTATTTTTTAATTATAAAATTAATAAAAAATCCCTCCAAATATATTATTTAGAGAGATTTTATGAGCGAGATTTAATCAAAATATGAGAAAATTATTTTTCTATCAAACTGCTTCCATCCATTTCAGCAGGTTTTTCCAATCCTAAAAGTTCTAACATTGTAGGTGCAATATCAGCTAATTTTCCACCTTTTCTTAATTTAGCATCTTTCATGTCGTTTGAAATGAAGATGAATGGAACAGGGTTTACAGTGTGAGCTGTATGAGGTTCTCCTGTTTCTGGATTTACTAATAAATCAGCATTTCCGTGATCTGCAGTTATAAATAATGCTCCGTCCATTTCTAGCACTTTTCTTACAATTTGTCCTAAGCAATTATCCACAGCTTGACAAGCTTCAATTACTGCCTGTACATTTCCTGTATGTCCAACCATGTCAGGATTTGCAAAGTTTAAGATAACTGTGTCAACTTTTCCTGTATTTAATTCTTCGATTAATCTGTCTTTTACTTTGTAAGCGCTCATTTCTGGCTGCAAGTCATAAGTTGCAACTTTTGGTGAATCAGAAAGCAATCTGATTTCTCCTGGATAAGGTTCTTCTTTTCCACCGTTGAAGAAGAATGTAACATGTGCATATTTTTCAGTTTCTGCTGTTCTTACTTGAATTAATCCAGCTTTTGAAACAACTTCCCCAAAGCAGTTTACTATTTTTTCAGGTGGGAAAGCGATTGGCGAATCAAATGATGCATCATATTGAGCCATTGTAACAAAGTTTACTTTAGGATAAACTTTTCTGTCAAATCCTTTAAATTCTGGATCAACAAACATTCTTGTAAGCTGTCTTGCTCTATCTGGTCTGAAGTTTGCAAAAATTACTCCATCTCCATCTTTGATTAATCCATTGTCTTTTGAACCAATTTTAACAGGAACTACAAATTCATCAGTTACACCTTTTGCATAAGACGCTTTGATTGCTTCATCAGCAGTTGGGTAAACTTCTCCATCTCCGCTAGTCAACGCATCGTAAGCTAATTTTTCTCTGTCCCAGTTGTTATCTCTGTCCATTCCATAATATCTTCCAATTACAGTTGCGATTTTTCCAACGCCAATTTTATCCAAGCCTTCTTGCAACTGAGCCAAATAATTTACTCCGCTTTCAGGCGCTGTATCCCTTCCATCTGTAATAGGGTGAACATAAACTTCTGTAAGTCCCTTTTTAGCTGCCATGTCAACTAATCCAATAATATGGTCAATGTGGCAGTGAACTCCACCATCAGATGCAAGTCCTAAAATATGAAGAGCTTTACCATTATTTTTAGTTGTGTCCATCACATTTGCTAAAACTTCGTTTTCTAAAATTGAACCATCGTTAATTGCTTTTGAAATTTTTGGAAGCATTTGGAAAACTGTTCTTCCTGCTCCAATATTTGTATGTCCAACTTCAGAGTTTCCAAATTGTCCATCTGGAAGTCCAACATGTCCTCCATCAGCACGAAGTTCTGTAAAAGGATATTCTTTTTTATACCTCTCGAAATTTAATGGTTTTGCCATTTTTATTCCATTAACTTGATCGTCGTGGTGATTAATTCCCCAACCATCTAAAATTACTAAAACTACAGGTCTTTTTTTCATCTTATTGTCCTTTCAAATTAATATATTAAATTTCACTTGCTAACTTACTACATTTATTATACTAATTTTTTCACAAATTTTCAAGAAATTATATATTTTATTTTTATATTTTTTACACTAGCATATTGTTAAAACGAATAAAAAATAAAAATTATTTTGTATTCTAATGAAAACGACTTGATTTTTATTGAAAAAAATGATAATATATTATGTAGTTTGCACATATTTAAATTATGTGGTATTTTATTAAATAAAGAGAAATCATTGAAAGGAGAAGCATAAATGGCACACTCAAAAGCGTCTAAAAAAAGAGTTTTCATTGGTGAAAGAAATGCAGCTAGAAACCAAGCTATCAGAAGCAGAACTAGAACTTTCGTTAAAAAAGTGCTTGCCGCTGTTGAAGCTAAAAATGTCGACGAAGCTAAATCAGCATTAAGCGCAGCATACAAAGAATTAGATAAAGCTGTAACAAAAGGTGTTATCAAGAAAAACGCCGCATCAAGAAAAAAATCAAGACTTACATTAAAAGTTAATTCATTGGCAAATTAATTTTTTGCCACTGATTGATTTTAAAAAAATTTTTTTAAGATTAATGAAAAAAAGACTATCCCATTTTTTAAGGTAGTCTTTTTATTATATACTCAAACCCATTTAAAATATAACCGTTAAAAATTATATAAAACTAGAGTTTGAGTAAAATAGTTATAACTTTTGAGTTCAGTTTTAAGGCAGTTTTACTATACATATAATTTTTGAACAACTAATTATACAATTTTAATCATTTTTTCTAAAAAGTTCCCTTACTTGCAAATTATTTTTTCTCGCTTTTAAAATCCAAGAAATCGATCCTTGTACAAAATACAAAATTCTTAGCCAATTTGGATTTATATAAATATCTTCATCACTTTTCAAATTCAAAATATTGTCAGAAAACTTTTCTAATGCTATACCTAAATTTTTCAGAGGTCCTTTACCCAATTTACATTTTTTCAAATATGGCAACAATTCTCCTGCACCCACGCCAACTCCTTGCCCCCATTTTGCCTGAACCTTCTCACACCAGTTCTTCATCTGCAGAATTGCTAAATGATTTTGTTTTCCTTCATAAAATCCATTATTAACCACACAATAAATTTTACTTCCAGACTTTATAACTTTTTCCTTCTCAAATTCTACAAGTAATTTCAGCAGATTGGATGGAATTCCATCAACATATAAAGGAAAAAGAAATATTAAAACATCGCTATTATAGATTTCATTTTTAATTTTATCATTTAACTTAAAAGAAATTGAATAATATTTTTTTATTTCATTTTCTTTAAGTAAAGACGAAAGATAGTTTCTTAATATTTCAGAATTACTTTTAACTGCTTTTGGACTTCCATTTATTACAGTGATTTTCATATTTTATCATTCTCCCTGATCTTCTAAAAAAGAAACCTTAAAATTTTTTGTATTTAAATTCACACTATTAGCCTTTACTATTTCTTTAGCCGCCATTTTTTCACTTTGTGTCAAATTTTCTCCATAAAAATATACATTTAAATCAAATCTCGTTTTATTTCGTGCGATATGATGCATTTCCTTATTCTTAAATTTAAAAAATGGCAACAAATATGGAATTGTCCTATCCAGCACATTTTTTACAAACGGACTATAAGAACCATAGACACATTGACTTATAATCACAACTTTGTCTGCCTTTGAATATAATTTTGCTAAATTTTCATATCCATCCCTAATTTTACATTTCCCAGGAGTTTTAATCCAGCATTCAAAGCACCCCATGCAGCTTTTAATTTTATTATTATCACAAATTATAAACATATCTTCATCAGCTATTGTTCTCTTTTGATTTATGCTTTCTTTTATTTTATCTATAATTTTTTCTTTTTTTTCAATTTTCCACTTCAAATTTTTCAATTTTTCATTATTTAAATCATGTATAATCAATTCCATATTTCTCACCTTATTTAAGATTCAAACTTATATAGTATAACAACTTTAAAATTTCATTTTAATATTACTTTACTATACAAACTGATTTTATTATCTCTTCTATTTTTTCTTCCCAAATTTCAGAATATGTTATATCATTCATAATCATTATTGTTACTAATCCCTGTACCAACGCCCACATTGCTATAATTTTATCTTGCATAGCCTGATTTGGCACTCCCATTTTTTCAAGTATTTTTATCGCCTCGATTTTTAATATACTAAAGGCTTTTTCGTTATTATTTTCTATTTCTGAAAACTTTGAAAATAAATCTATTTTCATATTTTTTCTTGAAATCATAAAATGATAATATCTGTGATTCTCACAAAAAAACATAACGTATGTTTTTCCTAATTTTACCAGTAAATTCTCTTGATTTTCATATTTTTTCCTTGTTCTATCAAGTTCCGCCGCCAATATTCCCCATATATAATCGCTCATTGCGTAAAGCAAATCACTTTTTTTCTTAAAGTATGTATATGGTGCCGCATTACTTACCCCGCACATTTTAGCTACTTTTCTTAAAGATAATTTTTCTTCTCCTTCTTCATTTATCACCTCTATCCCTTTTTCAATCAATTCTTCCCGTAAATTCCCATGATGGTAACTTTTTTTAATTTTTTCCATATTTAAATTCCCCCTAACTTTCATTATCTTATCACTGTAAAGATTATACAATTTAATCTTATCACTGTCAAGTTTATTTTAAAATTTTATTACTACTTTTTAACTGGGATTATTATAAATTTACTATTTTTATAAAATTTATTGGGTAAAAAGTTGTTTTAAAAATTCCATCTATGTACTTTTTTCAAATTACTTTTCTTAAACTAAGTTTTAATAAATAGAAAACAAGTTTTCAAATTATTTGTCCAAGATTTTGGGTACACTCCATTATTTAATGAAACTATCGTCATTGTTGTACAATTTCTTCCAAGAAGTGAATATTCACCATTTAATACCGAACCTCGAGAATCTAATACTACCTTAACTATGCAATTTCGCCATAATACATTATACGGTTCAGAATACCTCAAAAGGTTCTCACTGAAATATTTCCTTAGAGTTTTTTTGTCCATAACTTTTTCCTCCAGACTATATATTAATTTATTTCGACCGCAGTCGAAACACAAAAAATTTTCAATATTTTATGGTAAAGCAGCCTTAGGTTATTAGTAAAGCTGCTTTGCTATGAAATACTGAAAGATTAAGGGGGGACTCAAATTTCTCGTAGAGTTAGTACAAGAAATTTGAGCTTAGCTTAGTTTAGTTTCTGTTTATTTTAAGATAAAATCTATTATTACAAAGTACAATGGTAATCCCAATTCAAGTATAATGGAAAAAAAGAAAAATATCTTTTTTACTATCATATTGCTTTTTTTTGAAAATAAAATCAACATTCTCAAAATATAAAATATAATGAAATAAACATCAAAAAATCTTTTATTATTTTTGATTTTAAAATATAATATCTATTAAATAGGGTATCATAAGTTCTAATACCAAAGAAATTCCAAAAAATATTTTTTTTATTTTAATGTTTATACTTCCTGAAATTAACACATATAATTTTTCAAAATAAAATATAAAAATTAGTAATAAACATAGTAACTTGAAAGATATAATTAAATCTGTATTCTGAAATATATTATTAAACAAGGAAAAAAAATAAATAAAAAATCCGAAGACAATAATCGTTAACAGTGAAAATACATAATCTACAAAAGTTACATAATTTTGTTGTAAATATTTATCATAAAAAACTTTTCTATTATATATTTTAAATATTTGCCATATAATATTTATAGCAATAAAAATAATTTTATTCATAACTTTCTATCTCTTTCTTTAATTTATGGGAATTCATATTTTTTATATTTTTTTCTATGATTCCTTTGCTTCCGTTGTAATCATAATATCTCATCTTATCCGATCTAGTTACACCTATCATACCTGCACTAGAATTTCTAACATAACTTATGGCATAATCTCTTAAATTAGATGGTAAAATTCCTCCAATTTTAAATCTAAATTCTTTTGATGTTCCCTTGAATTTCTTATTTTACCTTCAGAACAATTTCCTTTACATTTAAATTCCTTTAATCCTTTTATAGAATTTTTTAAGTTTTGTTCTATTATTTTTTTATCAGAATATTGTTGTACAATTTCTTCCAAGAAGTGAATATTCACCATTTAATACCGAACCTCGAGAATCTAATACTACCTTAACTATGCAATTTCTCCATAATACATTATACGGTTCAGAATACCTCAAATAGTATTTTCCACCCTTATGATTTTTTTTGTTTTTTAAAAAGCATCTACTCCAATTAATATCATAATTATTAATTCAATAACAGTTGAAATCAAAAGAACTGGAACTTTAATATTACTATTTTCTTTTCTCAGAATGATAATTTTTAATCCATAAAATATTATTATTAATATTAATGCTATCGAATATAAAATGTAATAAACTGAATTTTCTAAACTTTTTATTCCAATAGACACGTAAAATAATGTCCAGATATATAAAATATAGCATGAAATTATTATTAACAATATAGAAAATAATTCATCAAAAGAACTATAATTTTTAAATTTAGATTCTATGGCGACTTTCCATTTAAAATAATTTGTAAAAAATACTACTGTAAAAAATAAACAATATATTATCATTATTTTTTCCCTCCACGGCTTCTTTCCATATATTCTAAATATTGTTTTACTTCTAAACTGGACAGTCCTTTTAAATTTTTTTCTTTTTCCACATCATCTTTTTTCTTTAAATTCTTATCTCTTTCCTTATCTTCCTCCTGTTTTACTCCCCACGCTTCAGGCTTAGGCACACAAATTGGACGTCCTTCTGGCAGCATATCCCATATTTTTTTAATATTCCCACTGGAAATACACCTCTTTTCTGTTTGCTTTTAAATTTTATTCATATTCTTTAATTTTTTTGCTGAGATTCTATCATACTTTTCATAGAGTTGTAGTTAAAACAGCTTTTAAGCAATCTAATTATAAATCAATTATTTAAACACCTTGGTTCAATATTTATATTTATCCATATTTTACGATTTCTCAGATTATTTTTTTCTAAATAATGAGCAAATTTCCATTATTAGTATTTCAACTCCAGTTTCCATCTCTATTTTACCAGTCTTTATCTCTCTTTCAATTTCCCAGCATCTAAAAACTAATTTTTTTGTAAAGAGAATACAAAATTCCCATATATTCCTTCTTCTGCTCCAAATATCTCATTACATCCGCTGGATTATTCAACAATATATTCCGTGTCATCTCATAAATCTGATATTCCTTTTCAACCGACACAACATTTTTTATTTTTTCAATATCAAATTTCTCTCCATTCAAAAAAACCTTAATTTTCTCCACTTCATTTCTAACTTTAAACGGATTATTTCCAATCATCTCCAGAAGCAATGCCAGATCTCTGCCATTTATTCCTAGTTCATTCACAATATAGGCCCGTATTTCCTCTTCAGTCTCCTTCTGAAACAAAAAGACTTTCACTTTCCTATTTTTTTCCAGCTCATCCAGCAACTTTTTTAACTTTGCCCCAAATTTCCCATCTTCCTTGTCATAATCAATAATAATTTCCTTATTTACTATCTCAAGATTTGCTATGTATTTCAAGATTTCCTCAATATTTTTCAGTTTTTCTGCCCTTTTTAACACAACCAGTTCCTGACTTAAAAATATAGAATTAATATTAATTTTCTCCAAAAACTGCTCGTTTTCCTTCAGGTCCACATCAAAAAAACTTCAGGTCCACATCAAAAAAACTCTCACTAATCCCCACATTTTCCTTCCGTATTTTCTCCAGAATCTCAAAATACTTAAATTCCCTCTGCTTTTTCCCTCCAATAAAATAAATCATTTATTTCCTCACACTTTTAATCTAAAACCTAAAAAATATTTTCTAATTTTATTTTTTTAACTTATTAATTCAAACAACTAATTCTTTGGCACCTCATAAGCCTGACGACAAATTGGACATTCCAAATATTCTTTTCTACCACTTATCGGAAAAACTGGTATCCAAAACAAAGTAAACCAGTCACGATATTCCATAAAATTCCAGTCAGATGTGTTGTTACATCTTGAGCAATGACAGTTTTCCAATGCTCCTAAATTTTTAAATTTTCTTTTTGTTCCAAATACTAAAATCATTTTAAATAAAGTCACCTCTTAATTTTTGAGTAAATTGCTCCCACTCCTATAAAGTGGGAGACATTATTAATCTTCTTTTTCAACTTCCAGCAATTTCAATCTCAAATCATCTTCAAGAACTTGTTCTTCAATTCCCGCAGGTGCTCCAGTCATCAAGTCTTGTCCTTTATTAGTTTTAGGGAATGGAATTACTTCTTTTATTGAATCTTCCTTCAAC
>QWCI01002356.1_pt1 | contig 12416 bp, 12 predicted proteins | sample 1972541 | NCBI WGS metagenome assembly QWCI01 (sample SAMN09866712, study PRJNA288562) | Human oral metagenome isolate term3_saliva, whole genome shotgun sequencing... | isolation source: mouth | host: Homo sapiens | place: USA: California | reverse complement strand
ATCTTCATCTCAGTTAGCAAAAAAATTAGTCCGTAAGCTTAGGGAAACGTTCAATTGTAAATTTACTCACGGTCAAAATGAAATTAATCTTGGTGATTATGATATTTATTCAACAGATATTGAAATATTTTCAGATTACACGGAGTGGCTATAATATGAGCAAATTACACAGAGTATTAAGTAATAGTTTATCAAAACAAGCAAATGGTTTAGCCGCTGATATAAAACACGCAGCTTATAAACAGTTTGATGGTACAGGTAATTATGCAAAAGGTTGGACCGTTAAAAAGAATTCGGATTTAAGCTATACTGTATATAATAGAACACAACCAACCTTAACACACTTACTTGAAAACGGGCATTTGCTTGTTAAGAGTGATAGAGTTGTGGGTTATGTGAAAGGTAGAAAACACATAGCACCATCTGTCATTAAATTATCAAAATCAATTGATAAACCAATAATTAATGAAATAAATAAATATATAAATGGATTAAAATCCATTGATGATATGTAAGTTTTTATAAATAAGGAGAAAATTATGACTTTTGCATATGATTTGCGTGAAGGAACTCACGGTAATGAACAAGCGTTTTATGCACCAATTAATTATGATGCATCAACACATACTTATACATTTGGAGCAATCAAACCTTTGACAGGTGCAACAAGTGTTAAGGTTGAATCAAAACAAGATTCGCAAACATTTTATGCTGATAACCAATCGCACCTTACATTGAAAGGTAATAAGAAGACTACTGGTGAAATTGTTGTATACCAAATCCCTCAAGACTTCTTGGTAAACCACCTTGGTTACAAACTTGATTCGCACGGAGCATTACTTGATACTGGTGAATCAAAACCTTTCGCTTTAGGTTTTACTGAAATCGTAACAGATGCTTCTGGTAAAGATACACCACAATTACATATGTACTACAACGTAACAGCTTCAGCAGTAACTACAACATCTAAGAGTGATAATGACTCAGTTGACCTTAATGAATTCTCAATTCCAATTACTGTAAACGCATCACAATTCGTTAAAGATAAAGACGGTAAAGCTGTATCAGAATTGACAATTCGCCGTACCACTGCTAATGCAACTCAGTTTGATGCGGCATATACTTCAGTATATCTCCCTGCAACTGACTAATTTAAGTATTAATTAAGGAACTATTAGGAGAAAGTAAATGATTAAGTTACAAGCTACTCAACCTCGTATTAATGAGTTAAATGAGATTGAAGAAATTAGTGAAACCGTATATTTGCATTATTCAGCAAAAGCAGTAATGAATTATGAAACACAAACAGGACGTTCCTTCTTTGAAGACTATAGTACAGCTGTACAGGCGTTGGATTTGGATGAACTGAACGCCAAAGATATGGATAAATTAAGTGTGAGCGATGGTTTAAGTCTCTTGACCAACAAAGATATTAATGAATTCATGTTGTATGCTATTCCGGCATTATATGCTAGAATTGTTGATGGGCGTTTTGTTCAAAATGATATTACTTATAATGAAGCAAAAGATTCTGACTGGTTGATTGAACTTGTTAATATTGAAACATTTGCTCTTCTAATTAATGAGATTTCAAAGAACAGTACTAATAAGAGTCAAGCTTCAAATGGAAAAAAAAATTAAAGCTAGAATTCACTGATATATATAAAGCGATTATGGTTTCGCACATTGATGTAGAGTATGCTGAACAACTACATTTAAATGTATTATTGAAACTGGTGTCGTGTGTGAATTCAGCTGACAATAATGAAAATAATGATAGAGTCAAAGTGGACCCTCAAGAGGTTCTTGCTTTGATGGTATAATAATTAAGCATTCGCAAGTAGTGATGAATATATTAAAAGTTCAGCACTACTTGTTTTTTATAATTTATTTGGTATAATAAAATAAATGAATTAATTTCATGAAAGGATAAATCATATGAGTTCAATAAAAGGTATCACGGTTAAAATTGGAGCTAATACACTTGCCTTTGATAACTCAGTCCGTGGTGTACAAAATGCGTTAAAAGCGCTACGTCTAGAGGCTGTTGAAGTTAATAAAGAACTTAAAGTTGACCCTAATAATATCCAAAAGTTAAATAAGAAATTGGAAATTTCTGAACAGCAAATGAAGCTTTTGAGAGAGAAAGCTGCATCATTGCGTGAGGAACTACTCACAGTAGATACGGGTACAAAAAAATATAACAGGTTACAGAACCAATTGTTATCAGTTGAAAAACAACTGAAAGACGCCACTACGGCTGCAGCAAAAACCAAGCATGAAATTAATGAGCTTGGTGATAGCAATAGTGTAAAAAGTTTATCCAACAAATTTGAAACTTTAAAATTAAAATTGGGTGAGGTTAACGAAAAACTTAAACTTGACCCAAACAATATAGTTTTACTAAAACAAAAGAGTGAGCTGTTAGGTGAATCACTCCAAACATTAAAAGCTAAATTAACAAAATTAAAAGAAGAACAGAAAAACGTAGCTGAAGGCTCCACAGAGTGGAAACGCTTACAAACAGCAATAAATGGGGTACAGACTAATATCTCTGATACAGAGAAAGAGATGAATGCTCTTAATAAAGCATTAGATACGTCTAAAATGAATTTCTCTAAAATATCAGCTGCGTTTAATGAACCATTAGATAAGTTAAAACATAACTTAGACAATATCAATGCTAAATTAAAATTTGATTCTGCTAATCCTGAGTTGCTTGCACAAAAAATGAAAGCATTAGAAGCTGTAATTGGGACGGCTGAAAACAAATTAGATTTACTTAATAAAACAGCATCCCGTGTTAGTAAACAAGACATGGCTGCATATAAGAAGGAAGTCCGAGATACAGATTCGCTTATTGTTGGGTTAACCGCTGAATTAAATAGTTTAAAAGCTGCAGCAAAAAATTCAGGGCAATCATTTGAACAGATGAATGCCAAGCTGTCAAAACCACTAAAAGAAATTGAGTCGCAATTATCACTTGTAAATCAAAAACTTAAGTTTGACAGTGGCAATGCAAACTTAGTAGCTGAAAAAATGAAATTGCTTAGCCAAGCTGGTGAAGCGGCAGCAGCTAAACTTGAAAAGCTAAAAAACGCAGTGAAGCTTGGTAATGTATCGGACATTGATAAATACAAAGATGAAATTGCAAAAACTGAACGCCAAGTAGTTTCATTTAAGGGTGAATTAAATAATCTGCAAAAAGCGGCGGCTAATAGCGGTAAATCTTTTGTGCAACAAGTTGAAGCAATGAAATCCAATTCAGCCAGTCTGAATAGAGAACTAGAACTTGTAAATTCAAAGCTAAGATTTGATTCATCAAATGCTGGACTTGCCGCTCAAAGAATGAATTTATTGAAGAGTGCAGCTGGTGACGCTAGGGAAAGACTAGCCAAATTGCGTGCCATGGCTGATAGTGTGGATTCAGCAAACATGGATAATTACCAAAGAGAGATTCATCAAACACAACTTGAAATCATCAATCTTGAAGGTGAATTAAAATCAACTGCAAGCACAACGTCTAAACTTGACAATGCCGTAAGTTCAAATAATTTCTTTAAACCTGTTATTTGGTCAACAGTATTTAACCTTGTACAGAATGGTTTGAATAGTATTAGAAACTTAACCGGTGATACAATTGAACGTGTAGATACACTTAACAGATTTCCAAGAACAATGGAAACTTTAGGATTCTCAAGTGAAAAAGCTTCTGAATCAATGAAGCGTATGAAACTTGGAATTGAGGGCTTACCTACCAAATTGGATGAAATGACAGCTGCCGTTATCACAATATCATCAACGGTTGGTGATTTGGATAGAGGTACAGACATTGCCCTTGCCTTTAATAACGCCATGAATAGTTATGGTGCTACAGGTGAACATGCAAGTGATGCGTTACGTCAATTCTCACAATCTTTGGGTATGGGTAAAATCATGGCCGAAGAATTCAACTCAATGGCTGAAAACGCACCTGGTTTTATGAACAAGATGGCTGAAGCTTTTGGCTTTGGTAAAAATGGTGTAATCAATTTAAAAACTGCGCTCAGGGAAGGTAAAATTACAGTTCAAGACTTTGCCAATAAATTGGTTGAAGTTGACAAGGCCCAAGGTGGTTTTGCTCAAATGGCAAAAAGTTCATCTGTAGGTATTTCTACATCTTTACGTAATGTACGTACAGCATTTATTAATACTTATGCAGAAGTAATCAACGCTGTTAATAATTCATTAAAAGCTAATGGATTTGGTACAATTAATGAAATGTTAGACCGTCTAAAAGAACGTATTAAAGCGTCAGGTGCCGTTATTGTATCAATGGTAAATGAAATTCTTAAAGTTATGTCATCAATTAGACCTGCCGTATCATTAGCTTTTGACGGCATATCCGCCATCATTGGTACAGCTTTAGGATTAATTGGACCGGCAATTAAAGAAAGTATAAATCTAATCAGTGCGCACAAAGAAGTATTTATGGCATTAGCAGCAGGAGTTTTAGCAGCGGGTGTTGCGTTTGAAACTGCACAACTTGCTACAAAACTACAAGGAATCTTTTCTGCAGTAAGCACAGCAGTTACCACACTTGTAACAGCTAATCCTGTATTATTGGCTGTGGTTGCCACTGTCGGCGCAGTTGCTGCAGCATTGACATACTTCTTTACTCAAACTGAGTCTGGAAAACAAACATGGTCTACTTTAGTACAAATGTTTAATGATTTTGTAACAACGGTGGCGCCTGTATTTAGCAATGTATGGACAGTAATTAAAGATGCCTTTGTATCACTTTGGACAAATATTCAGCCGGTATTGTCATCATTCATGGAATACTTAGGTCCAAAGTTACAGACAATTATCACACAATTGGCACAAGTGTTCATCACTATATTTACATCAATAGCCACTGTTGTTAATGACAATATGTCTACAATATCAACTATAATCAGTACTGTTATGGCCGTTATTCAAACTGTTATCCAGGTTGCTATAGCTGCAATTAAAGTATCATTTGATATTTTATCAGGAGCCTTGGCATTTATTGGTGGAATAATTCAATGTCAGCTGTTATAAGTATAATTAATAGTGCAATTAATATTGTGAAATTAACAATTTCAACTGTGATGGCGTTAATTACAGGCGACTGGAAAACAGCTTGGTCAAATATCAAACAAATTTTGTCTGAATTATTATCAATCATTATTACGGCATTGTCAGCTAGCTTTACAAACATGATTGAATTGCTTAAAGGAACAATTAATGGTATTAATGCTGCATTCAATAACTTTGCAACTAATATGTTTAACAGTATAAAAACATTTATCTCAAATGTTATCAATGCGGTTAAAAATTGGTTTGCGAATTTAATTAGTTCAACATCTGCGTTTATAAATACAGTAATCAACTTTGCTAAGAATCTAATGACAACTGTTCAAAACGTAATTAACAGCATGATTGCAAGTGTAATTACTTTAATTACTCACATGGTAAATTCTGTAATTAATTTGGTTAAATCGTTAATGACTACGTTTATCAATATAATTACGTCATTGAAAAATACTGCTGTTCAGATTGTAACCCAACTTGTTAATGGAGCGGTTAACTTATTTAATAATTTAAAAACGGCCATTGCAAATATTGTATCAAACTTATTTAGTGCGTTAACTAATACGTTTAACAATATTAAAAATGCAATTGTATCTGTAATTGGTAATATGGTAAATAATATTACTGGTTTAGTTAGAGAATTACCATCCCGTATGATTAACGCCGTATCTAGTATTGGCAATGTTGGACGTAAGATTGCTAGTGATATATTTAATAATGTATCAAGCTTGCCTGGAAGAATTGTGGATATTTTCAGGTCATTACCTGAACGTATGGGCAATGCTATTGGTGATTTAAGCTACATTGGTCGACGTATCATCAACCAAATACTTTCTGGTCTATCTGATTTAGGTAACAAGGTAAGTAGTCATATTAGGTCGTCAATTTCACATATTGGTAACATCTTCAAAGGTAAAGGCGTAAATGTAAACCAAAGCTTTATGCAAAATGGTTTGGCATCTGGAGTTAGTGGTTATTTGAATAACCTATCATTAGCGGTTAATCCAATGATGGTCAAACAAGCTAGCGGAGTATCAAATTCAACTACAAATACAACCAATAACTTCTCAATTAATATTACAGGCGTTGCTGACGGTACGGATATGCTTGAAGCTAAAATTAAACAAGTAATTATTGACGCAATCAATCCATATTAATTTTATAAAGTACAATGTATATATAAACATTGTACTTTATTTATATTATATGATATAATATAATAAGGAGGTTACATAATGAGAAAATTCGCCTTTATTAATAACCATAATTCAAGATTGAATTTAGATACTCCAAACAGATTTGTTAATAATCCCACTAATCTAGGCTTTTCAACTCAAGTTGATGTGCAATATACAATAAATGGCTATAGAGCAGTCAATCAAGGCCTTGTTAATCCTAATATTGAATTTGAATTGATTTTAGGTGGTAGTGGATTAAATCCTTATTCAGAGTATACTAAAGTTATAGATTTTTTAACAAATAGTGATGAATTAGTTTTTGAATACACCAATGATTCGGGCAGATATTATTGTGATGTTGTTGTCCATGTAATTGATAAAACTGAAATTACTGAATATGATATTTTACGATGCAAGGTGTCACTTACCCCATTGTCACCATGGTATAATGAAACTATTGTAAATTTAAGCGGTAAACATGTTACACCGGGAACGGGTAAACTAACCTCAGGAGTTTATCCATATAGTTATGCTGTTAACACAATTATTAAGTCATTGCCTGAGGGTAACATTAATATTGAAAAATTATCTCCATTATTTGGTGGATTCATTGGATGCGTACTTAAACTAAAAGCTCATAAAGATAATGTCAATAGACCTGCAATCATGAACACAGCAAATGGTCAATTACAAGTTGATGTATATGATGTCAAGCTAAACAAAGGTGATACGTTAATTACATCATCTATTGAATCAGATAATTATTGTTATATTAGACGCAATGATGGTAGTGTAGAAAACATTATTGACAAGCAATTGATTTCCTCTACTGGTTTTATAAGACTGCAAAAAGGCAATAATTTTGTTTCAATTAATAGTATGGATAGAGACTATCTTGAACTTGAATTAACATATAGGGAGGTATATATTTCTGTATGATTGGTAATCTTATTTTAAATGTATATGACAGGATGACGTTTAAACTTAAATACTCTGAACCAATGACTGAATATACAATAAAAACAAGTATTGTACACGATGATGCCAGTTATTTATATTTGAAAAAAAGTCCTGAAGGCATTAATCTTGGTGACATTGTTACTGTTATTAGTACTAAGTTTATTTCACTCAATAATAAATATAATTTTTCAAATGTTGAAACTGGAAATCAATCCTTAATATATACAGGCATTGTAATGGCTATTGACAATAATCATATCCTGAGATGCTGTATTATTAACAACATGTTTAATATGGGTTTAAAATTCAATAATATTTCATCAATCAGAGACGTTATTAATATGTTAACAAAGCTTAATAACGCGGAATATAGATTGCCACCACTGGTAATTCAAAATCATATATCAGATAATTTCCCAATAAGCATTGGGAAACCTGATGAAACAACAACTAAGTTTTCAATGAAAGACATATTCAAGCGGTTGTTTACAGGTTATGATATTATAACAACATTTAAACTTGCCGGAAAGTTCCTTGAAATAAGTTTTGATAGAGCACCCTCTAATGATAGAAATATCATAGCAAATAACACAACTGCCACAGCCAATTGGACGTTTATAAAAGAAATTAGCCGTAGAAGTAATTATAATAAAGTAACAATATATGATAAAAAAAACGGACAGACGTTAAAATCTTTTTGGGCTACGTCCTCAGCACCATCAGACTCCAATGAATTTCCATTTATTGATTATTTTGATGCCGCGCATGTCACAACCCCTGTGGTTGAAAAATTCGTGGAGTATAGCTTCCCATCAGACCAGCAAGTTGCAGAATCCGGTAAAACACTCGCCCAATATATTTATGCTGATTTTAGAAAAATAGCATTAAATGAACTTAGTGAATATATGCCCATTAGTGAAGCTTCTGTTGACATAAATTTTGAGCATCAGTATTTATATGATTTTAATAAATTTCAAATCGGTAGATATTGGTATCTTAAATATAATGATGATATGATGTTATTGCCATTCTGTGGTATGACCATTACTAATAAAAGTAAACTAACAACTTTATATTTTGGTAAATCCACGCATACAGTTGAATCAGCATTTAAAACTATTATATAAAAGGAGATTATACATAATATGGCTTTAATAGGTTATCAATTTGAAAATATGAAAATTAATCCTGAAGATGATGCAATGTTATACTATGCTATCATGGGTAATGTCTTTTACAGGCAATTAAATTCAGCCAATTCAGGATTATTCACAGCATTCACAAAGTCCGGTGATTATATTACTATTCAACCTTCAGCCCATGTGGTTGCCGGTAGATTAGTTAAAGTTACAACACCGGAAACATTCAATGTGCCATCGGGTTCAACCTTAGTATTTAAAATAAACCTGCATGAAGATAATATTGCATCAGGTAATATCCATGATGATACATATAGAGTTGAAAACCATCAGCTTAAACTTGAAGTTGTCGCGTCATCCATTTCAAAATCACAATTTACTGAATTTAAAAATAGCTTTAGCGAAAACCCTGATAATCCGCTAATTACTATTCCAATTTATAATCCAGATTTTCAGTATGACCCTGAAATTCCTACTGGTTACTCTGACGCGTTAGCTATAGATTTGCAAAATAATAGAAACACTATTTTACATGATGTTGACGAAAAAACTAATCAGTTAAAAACTGAATTAACATCAACTGTTAATTCTAAACTTGATAACATTACAAGTTCCACCGATACATTGACTTCAAATTTAACAAATCTAGTTAATGCTAAATTGAGTGATGCTGAATCAAAAAATAATAAACTGAAAACGGATTTAACTCAGGTGGTTAACGCAAAAGTTAGTGACATTAACACACAAAATACGCAGTTAAAAACAGAAATTACTAATTCAGTAAATAGGCAAATTACTGAAGCAAAAACTCAAATTAAAAATGATACGACTACGTTAGCCAAACAAGTGACAAAAGATGAAGTCGCAAATTCTGCAAAAAAAACAATTGATGCAACAATAGCTAAAGCCTGGGAAGACTATAAAAAAGCGCAAGGTGATGCCCCCGCTATAAACACAGATAATTTCAAATTTAAGAATGCAGCTGGTGAAACACTATCACTAAGTACTACCTCCCGCAGACAAGGTGGTTACTCATTTAGTGGGCCTATATATATTAAAGAAAAAACATCAACTGAACTTACAAGTGAAGGCCTTGTTTTAAAAGAATCCTATAGTAAATACTATAAGATGGTTGAATCGTTAAATATTAATATAGCTAAATTATCAAATGGGCTATGGAGTCTAGTCATTAATGGTACCTTAAACCAATCTAATGCACCAAAAACTGTAACAGTAAACGGTTTGCCTAATGAAGTTAAAGGTCAAATAAATTGTACGGCATTAAGCTATAATGGGGACCTACTTAAGTTTTATAGTCCATCAAATGCAAGTGATGAAATTAAAATTGAAATCCCCGCAGTTAAATCATATACAGGAATCAGGGCTAATCAACTTATAATTCCAATTCATTCTTATATGGTGGAAAATTTAGGGGTTGATAACTCAGGTGATGAATCATCCGGTGCATCAGAATTATTCTAAACTTAAAGAAAGAGGTACGCTAAAGTGCATCATTATTTAGACGGCTTATTAGCCATGGACGGTCTTATTGCTACATTATTATCATCAGGTACAATAACATTACTATTTGCAGTATCACGCAGTATTATAAAATCTGTCAAAACAATTGAATTAATCTTAAAATCAAATAAAGAAAATGACATTGTGTTATATAGGCATGTTATAATATCTGTAGGTAAGCATTGCATCAATGAAGGCTCAATCTCACTAAGAGAACTTGATGACATTAATTCTTTATATGGACATTATAAAGAATTAGGTGGCAATGGGCTAGTAACTAATATTGTTGATAGATGTAATCAACTTCCCATTGAAAAAAGAAATTAAATTTATAGGAGAATTATAATGGACACAATCATTACTGAAATCATTACAAACTTATTTATTGTTTATGGAGCTGCACTTATTGGTGCGCTAACTAGATATGCGCTTACACTTATTCAAACGCAAACAAAAGCGTCACGTGTTAAACTCGCAATTGAATTTGCCAAACAAGCAGTTGCTATTGCCGAAACTGCAAATTGGTCAGGACCTAAAAAGAAAGAACAAGCTATGGCTGCATTAGAACAGCGCCTTAAAGAAAACGGTTTGCTTAAACATTTCACTGTTTCGCAATTAAATGAATATGTAGAATCTGCTGTTACTGCATTAAATACAGCTCAAGACAAAATTACTTCAAAATCAAACTCAACCTATACAGGACTAAGTAATGTGGCCGAAGTATCAACTAGTGAATCTGCTATTTCATCAGCCAGTGAATCTACTAGTGAACCAATCGTTGAATCAACTAGTGAATTAACTAGTGAATCATCAAATGCAACAGGTGATGTATTTACATATACAAATCCTTATACATCATTACCGGGCTATTAATTAATAATAGGAGATTTTATGGCTACAGTAGATGAAGTTGTTAATTGGGCCATTAGCTTGGCCAACGCAGGTGCTGGTGTTGACAATGACGGAGCATACGGTACTCAATGTGTGGATTTACCTGCTTATATATCCGCACATTGGTTTGGAAAAGGATTACCCGGAAATGCCATAAATTTATTAGATTCAGCTGCAGCTAACGGCTATGAAGTTATCTATGATGCACCAGGCGTAAACCCTAAAAAAGGTGACATCTTTGTTAAGAGTGAACCCTATCATTCATTTGGGCATACTGGTTTGGTTATTGAAGACTCTGACGGTTATACAATAAAAACTATTGAACAAAACATTGATGGTAACGCAGATGCTTTATATGTAGGTGGTCCGGCACGCTTTAACACCCGCAATTTTAATAGAATCATAGGATGGTTTAGACCACCTTATGAAGATAATAAATCAAATAATTCACAGGAGGAAGATATGAGCTTTTCATTCCACATTGACGGTGACCCAGGATGGGACCCAGGAACAATTTATTTTTATAATGCTTTTACAAATGAAATCCAAGGATTTCATAATCCAGAAGAATTAAAATATGTCCGAGAAGTATACAGAGACATTAACGGAAGAGATTTAAAGCACTATGATTGGAATAATATGGTACCAGTATATGTACGTGTATTTGGTACTCTATGTCCAAAACGTACAGTGTAGGTGATACTTATGCTAAATAAAAATGATATTATTATAGACGTATCAGGCTGGCAAAGTTCTGATTTGCGTGGGCTCTTAGATAGTGCAGGTACTAACAAAACCTTCATTAAAGCAACTGAAGGACAATCTTACGTAAATCAATCTTCTTATAATCAATATAATACATCTGATTGCTATGGATTTTATCACTTTGCTAGATTTGGCGGAAATGTTGGCTTAGCTGAAACTGAGGCTTGGCACTTTATCAATACAGCCAAATCTATCGGTAATGTTACATTTGCAATTCTTGATTATGAAGATGATGCTAGTGGTTCTGTGCAGGCTAACACATCAGCTTGCTTAAGATTCATGGATTTAACTGCACAAGCAGGATATAAGCCATTAATCTATAGTTACAGGCCTTACTTTGATACATACCTTGACATTAATACAATTATACAACATTATCCGGATTCAGTATGGGTAGCCGGCTATGCAACAATGGGGCCATGCTATGAAGCAGATTTCAACTGGTTACCACGTGTAGCTAATCCTGTAATTTGGCAATTCACGTCAAACTATAAAGGCATGAATATTGATGCAAGTATTGTTTTACAAGATTTAAATTCAGATAATACATTAATGGAGGAATCTATGAATTTCACATTTCATATTGTAAATGATGGAGCTTGGGAACCAAATACAATTTACTATTATAATGGTAATACAAATGAAATCCGAGCTGTCCACAATACAGAAGAACTTAAATATATCAGATTCACTTATCATGATATTTTCGGCAAAGATTTAGCTCATTATGATTGGAATACTGATGCACCCGTATATGCAAGAGTATTTGGTACCTTAAGACCAAAACGCATTGACTAATTAAAGTAAAATACTAATATCTTATATAGGTGTTAGTATTTTACTTTACTCTTAAAGTTTGATATAA
>QWCI01001309.1_pt1 | contig 12449 bp, 5 predicted proteins | sample 1972541 | NCBI WGS metagenome assembly QWCI01 (sample SAMN09866712, study PRJNA288562) | Human oral metagenome isolate term3_saliva, whole genome shotgun sequencing... | isolation source: mouth | host: Homo sapiens | place: USA: California | reverse complement strand
CCCGATTCAGGTTTAGATTCAAACGATTGGGATTCTATTCTTCAGGAAGGTCATACCAGGGAAGTTGTTACGAAAGGAGATTGAGCTTTCAGGTCCGGGGAAGTCAGGTAGCGGCCTATAGCCCTTTTTATACTATGCCCGGGGCCCCCTCTTGGGATAATAATCCAAGGTTCGTGGGGAAGGAATAGGTTGGCTTGAGCGGAGTAGCAGAAATGATAGGATTCTTCTCTGCCGTAGGTTGGGCAGAAATAGATTCCGCGGGAACGAGATTCTTAATCTTTCTGTGTACACCAATAATATCCCATCCACGTATGGATATTGGATTGTCCCATGATGAATGTTAGAGCCGCCACGTCAGCAGGCTCTTGAATACCGAGACTCAATTGTGGAGCCATCAATAAGCTCCAGGAGAGACTGGAGGGTGCTCCTATAGGCTCCAAAGGTCATATCTTGAGTCTTAGGTATGCAGCAGATGACTCTTCGCGGAGTCAGAGGTATGGTGGTTACCCGCAGGTTACCGTGGAGTCACGTACAGCGGATAATTCCTCAGAGAATCAGTTATCCGGCGGTTACCAAAGAGGATCAGATCCAAGGTTCAAATAGGGGGCGGTTATCCATCAGCCTATTAGAATAGAAGGAGACAAGTGTCTTTTAGACACTACCCTATCCCAAGGAGCTTTTACTTGGCTCTTTCCTTGTCTGAATCTATAAATATTGCAAGACAACTCTTTCTTGAGTTCGCCTCTCATAACATTGAACCAGAATGTATCATTTACTTTGTCTTTTTGTAGTTTTCTTATTAGATTAATCAAATCAGTAGTTTTCTTTCATTCCACTTTTTAGTAGTCATAGTTTGTAGTCTTCACACCATCCGCTTTCAAGGTTAAGTGTGCCTTTGCCTTCGTTCATTCATCAAGTCTCTGGAAAGTGTTATCGAATTCGCTGTGAAGGAGGGTACTCCTTATTATAGTATATATATCGTTCTTAGGATAGCCTCTAGGAAGCTAGTTAATAGGTACTTTCCTTTCTTATTCATGGCCCTGAACCGGGAACTACTACTTCTTTATATACGTTAGCAGCAAACTCAACGGATTCCACTTGAGCAATCGAAGCTACCGACTCTGAAACTGCTTCCAACAGACTTAGTCAACCACCAACAGCGGAGTAAGCTCTCACGCCCGCCTTACTTTCTTCGGAATGAATTCTTCTCCTTGCTGACTTTGCCGGGTTATGGCTTTCTGAGACAATAGATGATCGGGAAGGCACAGTCTATAGCCTGTGAGTTTGATTTGATGCTCTTAGCTGATTGGATGCTTTCGATTCCTTAGCAGAGCTAATTCGATCTTCTCCTTTCTCTAGGTACGGTACAAAGAAGACCAAGTGGATGGAACAACCCTCAGACCCAATCGACAGAGTACCGAGCCAGAGCAGTCTAACAAGAGACAAGAGACTCTTTGTTCACAGCTTCACATCCTAGTGCCAAGGTGCCCAGCTAAAGCCAAAGAAAAATTCAATATCACCGGAGTCGTGAACAGAGAAAGCCTCGTCTACCGCTCCTTGGGTCAACACCAAGGCAAGATCGATGCTTATAGCCTTCGTGCCAAGGAAAGACGTCCAAAAGCATCAATAGCTTTTTCTTCGAAAAGATCTGCTGCGGATGATATAGCTGCTTCTTATTAAACAGATCCTTCCTAACCGAAAGAATGGAATCCGGTAAGGAATAAATAAGATAAGGGGAAATGCCGGCATAACCACTCACGAAAGCTTGAATCATCTTTGCAGACTTTAATCAGTTGTCCTTTAACAATACTTAATAGTAGATCCAATTCCGGCATCATGTAGAACTAAGATCCCAAGTACTGACTACCGGAGAGAAAACAAACCTCTTTGCAAAAGAGACACCTCTGGAAGGCAATAAAATTGAGAGAGAATCTATCAGTTACTTAGCGTGACACAGCTACCTACGCCGACATGTGTATGTGTACAGGAATGGGTGCGGGAGCTACCCCCTGGTGCTTTGCCGGAAGCCCTTCATCCATCTCAATATATGGAAATTATACGCGCAAAGGCTTCGGTCCAATGTCCGAAATCAAAACACTTCTGGATGTCGGGCCGGATTGTTCCCTACTGAGAAAGGGGAGAACCGGCCGCTTCGGATGAATTCTTTTTGTTTTGCTTTTCGGTATACCAGTGAGAGATCTGTTCCGATGGCCTCTGGTCACTGTCAAAGGCGGTTTCTCGAAGCCTTTTTTCAAAAAAGAAAAATGGATTTAGGGTCTGGCATTTTCTATTTCAATTCAAAAGATGTCCGCAGCGGCGATCGCTCCTCCGATTGACTCGTTCAAGTGGTAGTCATAGGACACCTTGGTCATACACCATAGAATAGATAGAGAAAATATCCCGGCGAAACGTAGTCCGGATGAGCCCACCTATCCCGAGAAGGGGGCCTTTCTTAGCTTTCATTCCTGCTTTCAAGCCCCTTGTATAGTAAGGTTTGGTTTTCTTTAGTATATATCCAAAGTAGATACACCTAAGCGGGAATTGCCCCTACGAGTATTGTTTTTCTAGCGCGAACTTGATGTACTCATCAATGACATGACATCTTGGGACTGATCCTTTCGGGGTTGTTGGTATGGCAGGCGTCGACTCAACGGCCTATGCTAATGAGATCAAGAAGAGAGCATGTTCCGCACTCACGTAGCTTTGAAGAGGTGCTTCCTCCCAATTAATTCGAGGATCGCCGTGAAGCTCAGTTTTTAAAGCGTAGAACAAGCTTAAGCCTTTCTGATCCCAAGTACCCGGCCCCAAGGGGTCGGAAGGTCCCATTTCCCTACCAAGCCATAGTTAATAAGTTTTCACGCTCTTCCGAAAAGAGGAGATTTTGGTCTTGACTTCATACCCACCAAACGGAGTTTTTGAGTATACTAAGGATTACCCATATGGAGAAAGGGCCCGTGCTGGTACCGTACAAGAGTGAAATCCTGCCCCTGATCATGCCTCGATCGAAGAAGGCAATTCACGAGGAAAGGTCCCATTCAGACACACAAAGACAAAATGACAACCGGGGCACGTTGCTAAGGATGGCTTTGACTATAGAATAGATGAGCATTACATATGCCATGATCAGACTAGAAAAGAGAATGAATGTAGGGAGCGGGTGTACTCGAGCTCGGTAAGCCAAGAAAGAAGGTAGGTGGGCTAAGAGCATCAAGCTAGAGCGCGCTAAGCTAAGAGAAGAGCATAAGTCTATGTAAGGCTAGGAGCATCACTCTCTAGCTAGGAGCTTTCTTTCTTTATTCCAGGCTTATTTTTAAATAATTAGTATGTTCTTCTCCTATACCTTACTCGCCTGATGCGTGTTTTAGTTGCTTCCCCTTGATGGATAATCGTCTTTTTCCACTCTTTTCGATTATCTAGAACGGGTACCCCTTCCCTTGACACCATTTCTACCACTCCTCCGTCAGAAGCTTGTTCAGGAGCTGGGGGCTTTCTTTTAGGAATAGACGGAGTTTTCCTTACCCACTTCCACTTTTGTCCCACTTACTGTAAGGGTCAAGGCTTGGCTAGCTCGCTTAAGCTCAATCTCTATTAATTATTTTCCCAACGCCTTAACACTCTAATGCGAATGCCATCCATCTGATTTGAAATCAGCCTTGCTTCTTTTACTTTCTTAATTTAAGGAGGGGGCCAAAAGAGAATACGCAAGATTAAGCCAGGTAAGAAAACAGGAAATCCCCGTAGGAAAGAAAGAAGCTTGTCCATTTTAAAGAGTCCTTACCTCTTACCTGGGGAAAGAAAACTGCTTTAAAATGAATTGGAGAGCTGACTTGCTTTCCTTGACTTCACTTCCAAATTGACAAGAAGGGGAACCACACGCAAGCCGAAGGGATGTAGTTCTTGTCAGTGACCAATTTCCTTTCGTTGGCCATAATTCTTCGCTATAACCCATGTTTCCTTGAACGATGATTCTTCGAGTGCCTATCGCTCGCTAAAACTAGATGGAAGAATTTATATAAAAAACCCTGCCTTCCCTTTTGATTGGAACAGAAGACTATTTATAAGACGAGGAAGAGTGTGATAGAATCGTCTTCACTCTATAATGAAAAAAAGATTCTTTCTCATACGATTCCACTGAGAGTCTGATCGGATCGGCTTACGCAATGATCGGAATCACTCTATTCAAACGTCCACGATTGAGCGTAGATATAAAACAGAATTCTTTATTTTTTTTTTTTGTGTCTTGAAAAGAAAAATGATGCGTGGGGCTTAAGAGGGGGAGTGAATCAGTGCTCGATCCCAATCCCAGACAATCCATAAGCTTTCCCCTTCTCGTCCTTTTTAATTTGAGTTACCATATGATCTGTAATAGCAGTCACAGTCGCCATATGCTTAACACGTGGTGGAGTGAACAAAGACGATCATCCCTCTGATCTCCTTGATCTTACCGTTCTAAGCAAACAACCCTTTAAAAAGGGCTTTTCTCGTAAAAGGTCTATTGGTGCTATCATTCTTTTCCTCGATCTGACAGTAGTAGTAAGGCTTTGAAGGCAGTTGTAGTTGCATTCTACTCTCCTGAGGGGGAGACTTGACCTATGGAGAGCTACTCTATCGGATTACTTGAGTGTGAGCAAGAAAGTTTGAAAGCAGAAAGAGTCTTGAAAGCATTAGACTAAGAAGAAGGCTTACTAAGAAGGACATCCCTTGTGTACGAACTAGGGCTATTCAAAGACTGTCAAAGAAGAGATGACTGGTCAAAGGCATTCCTACTATCTAAGAAGCGTGCTACTGCCTTGGCACCTTGGAATGCTAATAGGAGTCAAATCATTCCTTCTTCACTCTCCCTAGGGTCTTCGAAGACCAATGCCTATAATATATAGTACGCCCCTTCCCTGCTCTTTCCAAGAATCTTTCTAGGAGCTAGTGGCATATCGGATAATATGAATATGTCTCGCCTCGAAGATAAAGGAAGAAAAATCCAATCCCTAAAGCAATTCATGTAAGAAGAGCTATCGGCATTACCACCGGGCTATTGGAGCTGTTAGCGCAATTGAATCAGAATATGCTCTGACTGTTGGAGAATACCCTGAAATAAGACTTTCTCGCATCCGGAGTTCAAATAGGCTAGGCCTCCTCGCACATAGAATGGAAGAATCCACTGTTAGGCCAAATGCCCTCTTTGTTGAAGGAATTGAATCAGTTGTCGGAAGCATTATCTTTTTCTTAAGTAAGCCTATAGTCCCCTATTTCTCCCTTGTACTATAAGACATCAGCCTATATTAAATGTTTGACCGGCAAAGCATTGAACGAAGAAAGACATGCCCTACTAGATCGAAGTTGAGCATGGTCAGTTTCATCTTGCCACCCATACAAGTCACAAGCCATCTCCGGACATTAGTCTTATATGGGAATGGATTTGACTAAGTAGTCGCAATTCCTCAATTAGTTAGACATGCTACCTTATCCATCTCTCGAGATAAACCACCTTTGTATACCACCCAAAGGGAATAAGAATATATTACAATGAATGTAAATGCATTCACCGCTGACGTCCACTTGTTATTTACTGTTGCTTTCCCACGTCCGGGCCTCCTTTGTTAAGAACCTAAATAGTCAATTTTATCCCTTTCCTAATATTGAAACTCCTCTTATTCTACTCATAAGAACCAGAACAGGCACTCGTAACCGTCCCTAACCTCTGTCTCTAACCTATTCCCTTTCCTATGTCCTTTTACCCTTTGAACAGCAACCGGAAACAGGCATACAAGCAGGTCAGCTGGTCACGTCACTTCTTTGGTCTGCTCTGGTCAGGAACACAATCAAAGGAAGAGGCAAAAAGCTCGAGTACGGTCACTGGTCTATTGTATGTAGTGAACAGGGCCCAGCGCAAGCAAGCTATTTTATAACCTCTCTCTTGTCCGGCAAGCAATCGCCATCTCCTACTGAAAGAACTGGATTGTACTAGTATCGATAAGTAGATTCGGGATGGGAATAGAGAATGCATTTTTTCCCTTAGAGCACATCGTTACCTACATCGAACTCCAAGTGTTAAGCAAATAGCCTTTCCAGCTGGTAACAGCTTATAGCACTTACAGCCGTTAAAGCAGTTATAGCTGAGAAGGCTATATTCATTCTGTTAAGGACCCGGACTGATCTCCGGAGATGTAACAATTTATGACCCTGGACCCGGGGATGAAAGTAAGAGTGATTGACCGGACTTCATTTCAAAGGAAAGTTCTTAAAATTCTGACTAGATAGACACCTACCTTCATTCCATACCAAAAAAGGTAGACAAGACTGCTCTATCGGTTAGGACTAGAACTCCAAGCCCAAAACCTAGAGCTACAGCCTTACTTCTTTGTAGACCTTTCGTGGCATCGAGAAAGAAAATTAATAAGAGCGCTCACCTCTCTTCCTTCTCTTTCGTCTCCTAGTGGACTGATATAGCGAACCAAGGAAAGAAAGGCTGTAGAGCAAGAAAAGAATAAAGCATTTCAACAAGCGCTGAAGGACGTGAAAGAAAGTAAAAGCTAGTCGAATCTACTGTGATAAGAAAGCGCTCTTTACTTTAGATTGATACCCTCGGTCACTGAACCCATCTTGACCTAGGAAATTACCATCCCGTCTTTAAAGCAAGCAATGGTCTACCACTCCGCAGCTTGTTTAGGGGAGCTCCTTTGTTATTTTTGTTCTACCGTTAAGAGAAGGATCACAAACCCTAGTCCCAAGCTAAACAGCATATTCTCCATCTGAAAGGGATTCGTGAGCAAGAGCTTCTTCAACAAAATCCATTTTCTATCCTGCGAATCTTCCTCCAACAGAATCAATGGCATCGCTTATTCCTCTAAGCATGCTAGCAGTCCTAGCAATCGAAGAATCATAGCCTCGCTCCAACCTTAGAAGACCCACCTTAACTCAATCTTACCTTGGCTTTCACTGGAATAGAATACCTGCACCAGAAGAACTAGACGAAAAGGTATTAGTCCGGTAAATGCCTGGAGGTCATTGAACTTTAGCCGAGTTCCGATTTGACCCCTAAACTTGAAATTGTTCCAATCATAATCAGGTCATAAAACTTTAAATATCGTCTCTTTCTTTTTAGGGTCAAACTAGAAAGAAAATATTTGCCCTTTTACCTACCCCCTGAATTTCATAAGCTTGTATTTCTAAGCCTTTACACCACACCATTAGTAGTCCTTTCCTAAGCCGTGGTAGGCATTGTTTGTGGATGAAATTAGGCTAGATCTGAGCCCTTGGGTAAGGTCCTTTTTAGGATAAGTAATTAGGAAAGGCTGATAAAATACCATACGAAGTACTTGTCTTATGGAGTCCCAGGAAACCATACTCTCAATCCGGTTCGGTTTTCGGCGGCAAGCATAGCCCGATAGCCAGAGAGCAAGCCAAGCAGCGGACAACAGATGGTGCAGCGAGAACAGCAAGGGGTGTTGGGTAGTTCAATAAGAGTAGTAAGGTCCGGAATCCCGGTCTTTGAATGGATCAGCTAGCAGTAGTTGGAGTACTGTGGAAATCTTAGAAAACTCAAAAAGTCAATGTCACCTCCCCTCTTTCCTCCTTGTGCTATTCGCGCTATCATACTCCTCATACCATATAGCGATGGCTCGGGTCGACCTATTGAGTTGAGATAAAAAATTTGCTTTTCCCTACTAAGCTGCTCATTTCACACAAACCCTGTCTACGAAGCAAGGGAATCCGTATTCATTGCCTGAGGTGAACGGACGCTTAAGGAAAGGCTACTTCTTGTTAAACATAATTAACTAGTCCATAAACCTATCTATAGGTCCAAGTAGACTGCCATTAGTGCTTCTAGCCCGATTCTGGACAGTCTCAGTTCTTTAGAAACGAAATGAACTAGTCCAATCACATGTATAGTGATCGGAGGAATCTTTCTTATAACGAGAAATGGTTATGAACTGCCAAGGTCAATCACCTCCTTTCCCGGCACACTTGCTATATCCACTAAGGCTTCATCCTACCAACTATACCTGAAATAAAGCCGTTCTATAACAATTCAAGACAACAAGAAAGCAAGAAAACGATAGCGATCGGTTTGGGAGCGTCACGGGGGGGGCGAGAGCTGAGCCCGCACGCTATATGCTTTTCCCCTGCTTTCAATCCAGTAAAAGAATTTATTGTACCCCCTGTGTCTAGGGATTCCTGGGGCATGAGTTAAGCATATAGTTGATTGCTCTTTCTTTCGATTGAGCGTCGGTACTTTTGGAATATCTCTCTGTAGGCGTGCAAAACAACAAAGCCACTGCTCTTCGGGGCGGTGAGGTGGACAATCCCTTACTCTAGCTTCAGAGGAGCATCTTTGCATGAATCAATACTAACTCCTCAGTCAGCTGACCTTCGATTTCGGAGATTAGAGCAGAAGAACTCCGTAACGACGGAGAAAGGTTTCGCCGAAGCAAGTGCCTTAGTTCTTCTTCATATTTATGGTATTTTTATAATTCAAATATAATATAAATAATAAGCAAGCACACTTGCCCATTTTTATTTACGATTTTTCTTTTTCATTTTCACTCGATTCATAAACTTCTCTCAACCCAATTCGATTCTTTTTTCGACCCAACCCCGGAGAGGAGAGGCTATATGGGGCATCTATCTACGGGGGCCTGCATCTTATTATAGGGAAAGGGGGGAAGGACGAACTTCATTCGGTAGCAGCGGGGTATCGAGTCATTGGTAACACCGCCTCATTTCGGAACCGGATCGAAACCCGACTCACTTAAATGTCCTAGCGAGGGGTATCGATAAGGGTTGGATGCGAACCCCTCCCATGAGAAAGAAAGGAGCCTAGCAGCCTTTTTTCTGTCCATTCCTGATTGAACTCCCTCCCTGTCATCGTATCTTGTGTCAGAATCGCTTTCAGGCTTCTTATCGCTTTCCCATCAGTGGCAGTTTTGTCTCCCGTCCCTACCGATAGTAACTGATCAACTTACTGTTGGAGTTCAAGAGCATATCTTTTTCCATTATTAGTCTTTTTATATCTCGGAGTGGACTAAGGCATCAATCTGAACTCCAAGCCCTATCGCTTGGGAATAAATGCTTCCCTAGCAGCTTGCCGGAGAAAAACTAAGCCTTTTCAATTGTAAATTCATCCCTCCAAGCGGATAAAGGCTACGCTCCTATTCATCTATCCTATCCCTCGCTTTACTCTTCTCGGAAAAGGTGTTCGTTCCCATGAATCTTGATCTGCCTCCTGGCATTGATAGCAATTGATCGAATTCCTACTCTGGTTTGAGAAGCTTTTCAGTTTTCCTTATCTCTCGTGCCTTTGAACTGCCATGAAAAGAATTCGAAATACGTATATCTGGTACTAAAAAAACCGCCTTCGCTGGCCAACTTCGATATCTATCTGTCTTTCGATTCATGTATATACCATTTTTTTACAGAAATTTTGCTATTAGGCATTCCGCACGAGTCCGTTACCAATCCCAACCCCGGCTAACCTTTTTTTCTTAACTACCTCATTCATGAACCTTTTACCCTTAAACAACGGGAGTTATGTCCTAATCTCCACGGTTATGCCCGATAGCACATGGGGAGAATGATTGGACCTAAACCTTTATACGGGCTTGCCTCTTTTACGGGCTAGCTCGCAAAACCTAGACTCCAACGGCTCGCTTGGAAAACGTTCGTACGTTGCCAACCTCTTATTCTCCTCCTATCCCCCCTTCTTGAATCGAGGAGTCAAAGCTCAGCTCTAGCTTTGTTTCTCACATTCTACTAATTGAATCAGCTCTTATTTAATCAACTAATTAGAACTAATTACATAGATGAAGCGTGAAGCAAGTCAAATTCTGTGCCGGGGAGCCCGGTTTTTAAATTGTTATATCTATTAGTATCCTTTTCTGTCATCTTCCTACTGGCTCTTGGAAATGGCTGCGTTATCCAAAAGACTTTCCGGGACAAATCGTAATATGCTCTGGTGTGGATTTCATGGAAACAACGACTGGCCTCATCTATTTTAAGAAGCTAGGGCCCGGTTTTAGCTTTTCTTCAGGAACTGGCAGCCACTCCATATTCGAAATGAAAATCAAAATGTAAGCGATCGATTAAGAGAGCTCGACCGGGAAGGAGAGAACTGGGGGGTTGCCGTGGGTAGATTCAGTCACCAAGAGGAGAATTCCTGGATTCGCCGGTAAGCCATACGGCGGTGAATTTGTTCCCGGGCCTTGATCTTTCTTCCTTTATTCAGATTTCAGATGACGAGTAATTAGGTCTTGACGCCATAGAGCTTGATGAGTTAGCTGACCGCATTATCCCTGATCTTCCCTTAAATGGAACAGTTTTGGGCCCTGCTAAAAGAGTACATCGATGTGATGTGTTTGCATGGTCTTACGATGATATGCCTGGGATAGATCCAGAGATAGCACAGAATCCCGACCAGAAGACGCTAATCCCGTGAAAAAGAAGCTGAGGAAGTTGAGGTTTTTTAAAAAGTGAAAAAAGTGGACGATAAAAGAGGAGATTATGAAGCAGCTATAAAGTGGGTGTTCTCATCGTGGTTGAATATCCTGAATGGCTTGCCAACATTGTGCCTGTGCCGAAGACAAAGGGGAATGGGAAGGATGTGTGTAGACTACAAAGATCTGAACAAGGCTTGTCCCAAGGATGATTAGCCTATTCCTAGAATCGATATCCTGGTCGACTACACAGTCTGGAATGACTTGTTGTCATTCGTAGATGGGTTTGAAGGGTATAATCCGATGTTGATGGATCCTGAGCACATGACTAAGACCGCATTTACTACACCCTGGGGGACTTGGGGACTTTTTTTTACACTGTCATGCCCTTCGGCCTTAATAACGCTGGTGCTACTTACCAAAGGGCAGACACTACTCTTTTGCATGACATGATTATCAAGTCCCGTGAGCGAGGAGAGGGTCATGTGCCTGCATTTAGGAAGTTCTTTGACAGAATCCGGGAATATAAGATTAGGCTGAATCCACAGAAATGCGTATTCGGAGTGACAGCCGGTAAGCTGCTTGGGTTTATGGTTAGTCAGAGGAATATAGAATTTGACCCATCTAAGATTAAGGCTCTCATGGAAATGCCACCACCAAGGTCTGAATGTGAATGAAAAGGAGGGGAGAGGAGTTTTTTTTGACATAGGCACCGGCTGGAACAGAAGGATCTTCCAATAGAACATAGACTTCTTCCCTTGCTTTTTTTTTCATAAAAAAAGAAAGCTTTTAGCGCCGTTACGTTACTGGCTTTGTTGATTGGTTCAGTTCATGGCTTCATTAAATAGAGGTTAACCTGGTTCTACCCTTTGAGGACAAAATCATCTTATTAAAAGACAAGAAGCATCTCTCTTCCCTGAACAGGCTACCCACTTCCCTTAGTCATAGTAAGAGTCGAAACTATGCCAAGAGCTTTTCAAGGAGTGCATTCTGGGAATCAAGTTGCTTCAGTCAGACCAAGCCTATCCATTTTAGGAAAAACCTGGTTCTAAACCAGCCCCTTTACTAGACTATATCAAAACTTGACTTGCTGCCGCAACTTCTGATTGATTGACCCATTCTAGAGAAAGTGCTGCGGGTATACTTTAAGGAATGTGGTTCTTGCTCATAGCCTCAAAGACCCATGAGGGAGCCTCCTTTTACATTTACAATGGGATTCAGACAAGGAAGGCTGTGAAGCATGCAGACTTTTTTTATTTTCTTACGTGAATGAGATACTACTGAAATGCAGATAGCTTTAACTCCTACGAAGAAGGTAATATGACTATAGGCAAGAAAGAAAGAATTGAACCTAAGGCCTGCCCCCGAAACATTTGGAAGGAATGCCGCTTTCAACCTCCTTCTATCGACATCGACGGCTCCGAGGAAAAGAGCATCTATCTTATGGCCATGACCAGCTAAAGATCACTGCCATCTCACGAATTGGATTCGAACCAATCAAGCTACTTTCCAAATAGTAGTCGTGAGGGGGCTTCCAACCTACTGCTCAGGTAGAGTGGAATCGCTAGGCTCCCCTCCCACCTTTCGGTGAGATATTTTGCCTTAGCACTTTCAGGGAAAGAAATTTGTAAAGAAAGACACCCCAATTCTCATTCTCAAGATTCAAGGCTATTCCTTTCACACCGCTGGCAAATTCAACCATTTCCCCAGCTTGAATCTCGTTCAATCCATAAACACGTGCAATCCCATCTCCAACTGAGACCACTCGACCGATTTTAAACTGAACTACCTACTCTGCTCTGCCCCTTCCTCTCTCTGAGCAGCCTCTTCTTTCTCTTTCTTTTTCTCAGGGGTCTCCCCGGGATCAGAGCGGGTCTTACCAGAAGGGTGTTGCGCGATTTCTATTTTAACGCCGTACATCCCAATCTGGAAATTCATAGGATTCCCCCAATTATTTATAAAAATAAGAATAATAAGTCAATTTTAAAAGGTAAGGTAAAAAGCGAAAAAAAGAAGGATCAT
>QWCI01001993.1_pt1 | contig 12450 bp, 8 predicted proteins | sample 1972541 | NCBI WGS metagenome assembly QWCI01 (sample SAMN09866712, study PRJNA288562) | Human oral metagenome isolate term3_saliva, whole genome shotgun sequencing... | isolation source: mouth | host: Homo sapiens | place: USA: California | reverse complement strand
ATCAACGAATGTGGACTTCCGTAGCTTTGAAAACGCCTTTGAATCGAATGCTTTCTTCTATGATGAAAGTATTGCTAAGGAGGTAAAAGATATCTTCCTTCGTGATCAGAGTGAGAGTATTGCATTGGAAGATGTGAGGAGTCTTACTGATAGACCATTCCTACAGCGACTTTGGGAGTCGATAGTAAGACTGTTGAGTCCGTTACTTTAAGGCTCTTTTTTATACCCTTTTCTTGTTGGAATATTGATGAGAGAAGAAAGGGTAGTAAGTTCTCTCACATAAAAAGGTCGACCTTTTTAAGAAAAACCGTCGACCCTTTTTGAGTAAAGAAGCCGACGATTGTCTTATTTGAACAATGAGAAGTTCACACTACCGTAGCTTCTATGTTCAATAAAATGTGGGTTAGAAGAGAAATCATTGTGCTTGCCATGGCATAAGGAGGATCGGCAAAGATGAGATCGAACTTCTGATGGCAGCTTTTGAGGAATCGGAATACGTCACCTTTTATTAATATATGCTCTTCTGCACCTATTTTCTCCATACATTGGCTGATGAAACGAGCGTGGTCTCGGTCCTTTTCAACGCTTACCACTTGCTTACAACCACGTGAAAGAAGCTCTAATGATATGCTCCCCGTACCTGAAAATAGGTCTAATGCCGTTGTCTCCTCCCAATCAATGTACCCGTTAATCACGTTAAAGATGTTCTCTTTGGCGAAGTCTGTCGTTGGTCGAGCTTTGAAAGTACGTGGAATATCAAAGTGTCTGCCTTTATATTTTCCTGTGATGATTCTCATTTCTTCTTGTCTTTATCAATCCAAATAGATTGCTTTCATGTCGTAGGGAATATTCTTTTGCTTTGCAATAGAATTATTATTGAAGTCAGCTTCAGGGCTGATCACCCTGCAATACTGCAGATGTTGCTTTATCTGTGTGGTTAACCAGTCTTCATGAGGCATACTTCCAAGGAGATAAAGCTCGTCCTTCTCAGCCTCCATCCCCGTCAGTTTCCAGATGTAAAGCAGATAATAGAGTATGTCATGAGCGTGTGTCGTAACAAAAGAGTTGCTGAATCGGAAACGGTTCTGTTGGAAACAAAAGACCTCCAGTTGCTTTTCATGGAAGTAAGCATACAGCTTTCGCCGTGTTCCAGAGAAAGAACGCCGGTAGCAATGGGTCCATACTGATTGCATGAGAGGCTGGATGCGTATGTCCTGAAAGTGATCATCAATAACTAGTTTCAAGTCTTTATTGATGGAGAAGACCGCAACGGCATTCAGATCGGGTAGTACACTGGAAAGGATTTCCTCGCTTCCATTCTGGTGATAAGTATGATGATAAAGTGCCTCGACGTCCTGCCCTGCATACTCATCTGTCGGCACAAGCATCACTGGAGCATCCAGTTCAATCAGCACACGCTTGTATCCACTCTGTAATAACTCCGATACATGAAAGGCTTCCCGTAGGTTAGCCGCTATTGAAATACCAGCATTCATGTGGTAAGGCTCATAGACGAGCTGTCCACTCTCTTGTGGATCACCCACTGAAAACGCCATGTTGTCCTTACAAATCCTTATTGTAAGGCGGAGTTTCTTATCAGAGATATTGTTTGTTGTGTCTGCCATTATGTGTGTAACATACTGTTTATGTGTCTGCAAACTTACTCATTTTTTTTCAGTTATCCTTGCTAAATTCTTGATAAATGTCTTCTTATGGATTCCCCTAAAGTGTAAAAAAGGGTTTTAATGGTGTGAGTTTATCATAAAAAAGCAATAACTTTGCAGATGATTTTGCAGTCGAAACTATTCTTTTAACCACTGAAAGGTCGTTGAGAATAAGAACTATTTTACATGGCAATACAATTTTTCGTCATCTTCGGGTGCTTGGCATTGGGAGAATTTGTTGTATGGGCGACAGGAATAAAGCTGCCGTCCAGTATCATTGGTATGCTGTTTCTAACCTTTTTCCTTAAGGTGGGATGGGTGAAACTGTCGTGGATAGAGAAGCTTTCACAGCTCCTCATAGCCAATCTGGGCTTCTTCTTTGTACCACCGGGGGTGGCTTTGATTCTTTATTTGGATGTTATTCAGCGTGAATGGTTCCCCATTCTTATGGCAACAGTGGTCAGTACGGTACTCGTTTTGGTTGTTACGGGACAGATGCACCAGATGATTATCAAGCTTGAACGCCAGCTGACAGCACTTGACTTGCTGCATCATCGTGCGCATGCAGCGAAGGTAAAGGAGATGAAGGAGACTTTAGATGAGTTTGATACCTTGGTAGAAGAGGAAGAATTACAGAAGGTAAAGGCCTTGCGAGGTGAGGATTTGACAGATGAAGAGGAGGCAAAATCATGATGGATATTGACTTATTTGAGCAGGGAAGAGACATCTTCTCCAACCAATACGTAATCTTAGCATTAACATTTGCGGTGTTTTTCTTTATAAAACGTCTGCAACGCCGTACAGGATGGATGCTTCTCAACCCCATCTTGATAGCCATTGTGCTCATCATTATTTATCTGAAGATAACTGGAGTATCGTTTGAAACCTATAAAACAGATGCACAACTCATCGATTTTTGGCTCAAACCAGCTGTCGTAGCATTGGGTGTTCCTCTCTATTTGCAGCTTGATGCCATCAAACGTCTGTGGCTTCCAATCGTCTTGTCACAACTTGTCGGTTGTTTAGTAGGTATCGTCAGTGTTGTAACAGTGGCGAAACTCTGTGGTGCATCAGATGTTATTATTCTTTCAATGGCTAGTAAGTCTGTCACAACACCTATCGCAATGGAGGTCACACAGAGCCTCGGAGGTATCCCTTCTCTTACGGCTGCTGTCGTTGTCATTACTGGTATTATTGGTGCACTGGTTGGTTTCAAGGCTTTATCCTTGGGACATGTCAACAGTCCGATAGCCCAAGGACTGTCTATGGGAGCTGCTTCTCATGCCGTAGGAGCTTCTACAGCCATGGCATATAGCAGTAAGTACGGAGCTTTTGCCAGCCTTGGTATCACGTTGAATGGTATCTTTACGGCCCTGCTTACACCTACAGTGCTTCGCCTGATGGGTATCATTTGATTCTTATTTCTAAGTTTTTGACCTGTAAAGCAGTTCTTTGCAGATTTAGAAGCGCTTTATTTGAAAATAGAAAAGACATTCTTTTGCGTTGCAGAAGGGTGTCTTTTTTATTTTTCTTTGGACTTGGTCAATTGCCTGTAGGTCATTAGATATATCATAGAGTGTCTGAATTAAGTTCTCGGTTATCCCCTAAGCAGTAAGTGATAGACTTATCTTTTTTTGTGAAAACGTTATTGATACTCGAGAAAAACGTTAACTTTGTAAACGTGATCCCTGTTATTAACGAATATAAACAACGTATGAAGAATTATTTTTCTCTTCTCTTTCTGGTAGCAATGCTGTTAGGAACAAGTAGTTTTACTTATGAAACAGCGGCTACAAACAGTACAGAATATGTCAGCATAAAGAAACATAAGAAGCATAAAAGTAGGAGAACCCCTCAACGTGCAAAGACACATAAGCTTGAGAATCGTAGACGTGGATACACTCGTTCTGCCAACGTCGGACAGACAGTATACATTACTCCGACAGGTTCATGCTATCATTCAAGAACTTCTTGTCCTGCTTTATGGCGTGGAAATTACTCTCGAATATCTTTAAGTTCTGCACAGAATGAAGGTTATCGGGCGTGTTCAAGATGTTACTAATATTTATGAATTCTTTTTAATGATAAGCGATATAATAACTGATTAATGCGAAAGAATATATGGAAAGTGTTCTTTCTCTTGTTCTCCTTACTGTCAATAGCATGCCAAGGGGATAGGGGAAAAACACAGGTTAAGACCTTAGATATCCCGTTTTCTAGTAGTACAGAACCGCAGTTGTCTGAAGAAGCTGAGTCTTTGGACAGTTCTTCGGCAGATGAGAAAGCTGCGGATCAGCTTGAAATCCCGGTGGGGAAAGCTGGTGTGCCGTCTCTTCTGCTACATCGTGAGGGCTATACTGCCTCTTATAATATTGATACAAAGACACCCAACTGGGTGGCATGGCATTTGACAGACAGCCATACTGGAGGGAAAGTGAAGCGCAGTGGTATTACTTTTCATGCCGATGAGGATGTTCCAGAACCACGAGTTGATACGTATGACTATATGCGTTCGGGTTTCGACCGTGGTCATATGTGTCCTGCAGGGGACAACCGCTGGAGTCAGTTGGCTATGGAACAGAGCTTTCTGATGACGAATGTGTGTCCACAGAATCCTGCATTGAACAGTGGACTATGGAATACTATAGAGGTTCAGTGCCGTGAATGGGCAAAGCGTTACGGTGATGTATATATCGTTTGTGGGCCAATCTATTTCAATCAGAAGCATAAAACGATTGGAATGAATAAGGTTCAGGTTCCTGAAGCATTCTTTAAAGTGGTACTTTGTATGGATGGAGAACCTAAGGCGATAGGTTTTATCTGTCGTAATGTGTCGGCAAAGGGGCATAAGAAGATCGACTATGTCAACTCTGTTGATGAGGTGGAGCGCATTACAGGTATCAATTTTTTCCCAAAACTACCTGATGATATAGAGCAGCGTGTGGAACGTTATGCTGATTATTCCGAATGGAAATGAACTTTGTGGTTTGAACTTTGAAAGTTGATTTCCTATTCTTTCATCCCTTCATTTTCCCAATAATCCTCCACTCATTTAAGTCCTTTTATCCCTTTAACTCCCTAACTTCTTAGAAAGAATGCTCACCGAAGAACTGATGTATGACGTATTGAGGCACTTTGCTTTCAATCCTACGGATGACCAAATGTTTGCTGCCGATATCTTTTCACGTTTCATGACGGATCGTGATGAGCGTTGTGTGATGATTCTTCGTGGTAGTGCCGGTACTGGTAAGACATCCTTAGCTGGTGCCATTGTCCGTACAATGATGGATTTAAAGCAGAAGGTCACACTCCTTGCACCTACAGGAAGGGCAGCAAAAGTGTTCTCACAGAATTCCGGACAACCTGCAGCAACAGTCCATCGTTGTATCTATCGTGAGAAGGCTTTCACGGGATTGGATGGTAAATTCAATCTGAATGTCAATCTTTTCCGCGACCGTTTGTTTATGGTTGATGAGGCTTCCATGATTAGTCTGTCGTCAAATAACAGTACTTTCGGCAGTGGTTGCCTGTTGGATGACCTTGTTCAGTATGTTTATAACGACCGTAACTGTCGTATGTTACTCATAGGTGATAAGGCACAGTTGCCCCCTGTGGGCGAAGAAGAGAGTCCTGCTCTGCGTGCTGATGTGATGAGAGCATACGGACTGACGGTTTATGAATGCGACTTGAATGAGGTGTTGCGACAAAGTCAGGACTCAGGAATCCTGTATAATGCCACTGTTATTCGTCAGATGATAACCCATAATGAGGCAACACAACTACCCAAGATACGCTTCAATGGCTTTGCTGATATCTCTGTTGTCCCTGGTGACGAACTGATAGAGAGTCTTGCTTCCAGCTATTCGGAGGTAGGAATGGACGAGACAATGGTCATAACACGTTCCAATAAACGGGCTAATATCTTTAATCAGGGGATTCGTAACATGGTACTCGGGCGTGAAGAGGAGTTGACAACGGGTGACATGTTGATGGTAGTGAAGAATAAGTACAAAGCCCCACATAACCCTTCCGAGCAAGGAGAAGCCCAAACAGCTGTAGGGGGGGTGACAGGTAAGGACCCATCCCATAGAAATATCTCCTCTTTCGGAGGGATAGCCGGAGGCTTCATAGCCAATGGTGACCATGCAACGGTGCGTCGCGTACGTAACGTTAGAGAGTTATATGGATTCCGATTTGCCGATGTTACTTTGTCATTTCCCGATTACGACAATACCGAAGAAGATATGGTCGTGATTCTTGATACGCTTAAAACGGAGGCACCGGCACTAACACATGAGCAGAATGAGCAACTCTTTCAGCGTGTGATGGAGGACTATTCAGACATCCCTTTGAAGGCTGATCGTATGAAGAAGCTACGTGAAGACGATTATTACAATGCTCTACAGGTAAAGTTCGGATATGCCATTACGTGCCATAAAGCACAAGGTGGGCAGTGGGCACATGTCTATCTTGACCAAGGATATATGACTGATGAGATGCTCACACCTGATTATATCCACTGGCTTTACACGGCTTTCACACGTGCTACGGAGCATCTTTACCTTGTAAACTGGCCGAAAACACAGATTGAATAAGCTCTATCAAAATGCTGACAGAGAAGCAATGCGATGGTAATATAATATATATTAAAGGTGGAAAGTTAACAAGACTTTTGTTAAACTTTGCATTCATAGATAGAGGATAACAACCCTTTAAAAACAAAATAACAATGTACATAGAGAAAATTCAGTCGCCAGCCGACTTAAAACAATTAGATATCAAGGCATTAAAAGTCGTTGCTGACGAGACACGTAAGGCTGTCTTGAACCGTGTTAGCAAGCATGGTGGGCACGTAGGACCGAACCTTGGCTTTGTTGAGGCTACCGTAGCACTGCATTATGTGTTTAATACTCCAACGGACAAACTGGTGTTTGATGTCAGCCACCAGAGTTATCCACATAAGGTCTTGACGGGTCGTGTCTCTGGTTTCTTGGGTGATATGGAGGCAATGGATGCTGTCAGCGGTTATTCTTCACCAACGGAGTGCCCAGAATATGACAACTTTGAAGTAGGGCATACATCCACTTCGGTGAGTCTTGCTACGGGTCTTCAGAAGGCACGAGACATAAGAGGTACGAAAGAAAACATCGTTGTTGTTATTGGTGATGGCTCCCTTTCTGGTGGCGAAGCATTCGAAGGGTTGGATGAGGCATCAGAACTTGGTACGGGAATCATTATCATTGTGAACGACAATGAGATGTCTATTGCCGAGAATCATGGTGGTATCTATAAGAATTTGCGTGCCTTGCGTGAGAGCAAAGGAACGTGTGAGCACAACTGGTTTAAGGCTTGGGGCTTTGAATATAAGTATCTTGAGGAAGGCAATGATGTTGAAAAACTTATCGAAGTGTTCCGTAGTGTGAAGGATACTGACAAACCAACGGTTGTTCATATACACACAGAGAAGGGACATGGGTTTGCTCCTGCCGTAGAAAATAAAGAGGCATGGCATTACAGTATGCCATTCAATGTAGAGAATGGTAGCAGCCTTGAAGATCCTGAATATGAGTCTTACGATCAGCTTCTCAGTGACTGGATGCTGCAGGAGATGAAGAAAGACAAGACACTTATTGCCGTAACGTCCGGTACACCGACGGCTGCCGGCTTCACAGCTGAGAAGCGTAAGCAAGCTGGTAAGCAGCATGTTGATGTGGGAATTGCTGAGGAACAGGCAGCAGCAATGGTGTCTGGTATGGCAAAAGGTGGTCTTCGACCCGTGTGGACGGTTGTCAGTACGTTCTTGCAGCGTGCTTATGACCAGATAGCACAAGACCTTTGTATCAACTCTAACCCTGCAGTGATCAACGTGACGGGCGGTGGTGTGCTATGGATGAATGACATTACGCATATCTGTCTCTTTGATATTCCGATGCTATGTAGTATCCCTAATCTTATCTATCTTGCCCCAACCACATGTGAGGAGTACTTTGCTATGCTTCGTTGGGCTATTCTTCAGGATAAGAAACCTATCGCTATTCGTATCCCAACCAATGGTGTAAACCATACGACGGAGGCTGTTGATGCAGCGTATGGATATGAACCGAAATATAAGATGGTGCATCGTGGTTCAAAGGTTGCCATTATTGCTGCTGGCTCTTTCTATCAGAAGGGTGAGAATGTAGTACGCCTATTGGCTGATAAGGGTATTGATGCCACCCTCATCAACCCACGCTACTTGAATGCAGTGGATGCTGATACGCTTGATTCGTTGATGACTGACCATCAGTTAGTAGTAACATTAGAGGACGGATGTAAGGATGGTGGCTTCGGAGAGCGTATCGCTTCTTACTACGGACCTACTGATATGAAGGTGCTTGTGGGCGGTGTGAAGAAGGATCTTTATGATCGTTTCGATCTTCAGCAACTGTTGTCCGATAACCGTTTGCTTGATGAACAGATTGTTGAGGATGTGATGAGACTCTTGTAAAAGCAAGTTTTTAAAGAATAAAAGGGTACCTTATCAAGGAGAAAGGTTCATACTTTCACCTTAATAAGGTACCCTTTGTTTTTATGTAATTATCGCTACTTGAGCGTAATCAGAAGAATAAGGAATCCTTTTTTTAGTCTTATTCTCTTCCTGTAACAAAAAAAAAAATAGCTTTGCAAAAAGAAACAGAAAGCTACTTATACCTGTAGTTAATGTTATATCATGAGCAAAAACAGTTGAAAATTAATCTATCTAATATGAATAAAAACCATTGGGCAGTCATTTCTGTCAGCCAATCTGTTCTTAAAAAAGTCTATATTGCTTTTGTGTTATTGTGTATGGTCATATCAGGTCATGCCCAGTCTCAATATAATAATGTGCTTGTATTACAAGGAAGAATAAAAGATTTTGTTACCCATGTGGATGTTCCTGGTAGTAAGGTTGAAGTACTTAATGCTTCAGACAGTGCGGTTATTGCTTCGACGGAGGCTCTCAACGAGTATCAGAGTGGCGAAGATAAATGGGTGACTGCTGAATATTGGATGGGTATTCCACGTAAAGAGGGTAACTATATCCTACGTGTCAGCTATGATGGTTATGCGACAGCCTATGTTGACTTACCACTACTTCATCTTTATAAACGTGAGACAAGAAGAGATTTAGGTACAATCTTCTTGAAACGCCCTAAGACATTGAACTTGGAAGAGGTGGTTGTGAAGACCACAAAGGTGAAGTTCTACCATAAAGGAGATACCATTGTTTACAATGCTGATGCCTTTCAGTTAGGTGAAGGGTCTATGCTTGATGCCCTCGTTCGGCAACTACCTGGAGCTGAATTAGGCAAGGATGGCAGGATATATGTCAATGGAAAGTTTGTTGAGAGTCTGCTTCTTAATGGTAAAGACTTCTTCAGAGGAGACAACAAAGTCATGCTTGACAATCTGCCAACGTACATGGTGCATCAAGTAAAGGTGTATGACCGATTGGGTGAAAACAGCCGTTTCCTCGGGCAGGAAGTGGCTGGTGACAAACATTTTGTTATGGATGTCCAGCTGAAGAAACAATACAACATAGGATGGGTTGGCAACGTAGAAGCTGGAGGTGGTACCAAGGACCGTTATCTGGCACGTCTTTTTGCCATGCGATTTACCGACCACTCACAGTTGGCTATCTATGGAAATATGAATAACCTGAACGATGGTAGGAAACCTGGAGAGGGTGATAACTGGACGCCATCCGACCTTGTTGGTGGACTGACAAACCAACAGTTAGCTGGTATTGATTATAACATTGATGCACGTAGTGGTAAATATCAACTTAGTGGAAATGCGCAGATTAAACATGCAGACAACACGATAATAGATAATACTAATCGTACAAACTTCCTCCCGAATGGTAATACATTCGACCGGATAGTAGCTAATAATCGTAATCACAATGTTGCTTTCTCTACTGACCATCGCCTTTATTTCGAATTCAAGAATGCCAACTTAGATATTAAACCCTACTTTAACTATCAGTACTTCAACAATAAGAGTGGATTCTCTTTGTTGACTCTCAGCAGTAGTTTGGATGCTTTCTCAAAGTCACAAGTAGACAGTCTCTATACACCGATGATAGGTAGAGAATTGCTTAGGTCGGCTATTAGCCGTAATCTTCGCAATGGATTGCTGAATGGGCATTCACTAAAAAGCGGACTGTCGGTGGAGTCTGTTATAAAATTCAAGCACTCTCCTGACCATCTTACCCTTTATGCTGATGCGTCCTTCAGGCATGAGACAGAGAACAACTATGACCATAATCGCATTGATTATTATGCCCATGGTCAGCTCAACAATACTGATTTTCGCAACAGATATTTCAATAATCGTCCTGACCATGGCTATAGCATGACGGGAAGAATAGCTTATACTTATGTTATAAGAAGAGAATTGAGTATTGACTTCAGTTACAAATACAATCATACAACGACTGACCGATATTCTTCACTCTATCGTCTTGACCAGTTAACTGACTGGGGAACCAATACAACACATGAACTGGGGACATTGCCATCAGTGGCAGCATACAGTCATCTTATTGATGCCGCCAATAGTTATAATAGCTGGCAAGCTGATAATACACACACCTTTGGTGCTTTCCTTGTATGGAATAAGAAGGGGAAAAAGTCGGAATGGTGGGCACAGGTTGTACCCAATCTGTCTTTGCTTTCACGCACGATGCACTACCGTAATGGTCACGTTGACACGACATTTACTAAACGGACAGTCCTTTATAACATGCCCAGTACGCTTATAAGATGGAAAAGTACTGACCGCAAATATGAGTATATGTTCCAATATCATGTTGACGGTCAGGCACCAGATATGAACAAATTTGTGAACGTTCGCAATACAACAGACCCGCTAAACATCACAATGGGGAATACTCATCTGCAGCCATCATATAAGCATGAACTTATCTCACACTTTATACGTACGTATCCTAAGAAGGGCTTAATGTGGATTGTTGAAGCTCAATACATCCCAACAGTGAATGCCATAGCCATGGGTTATACCTATGACAAAGCGACAGGACAACGCACTTTCAGGCCAGAGAATGTTGATGGAAACTGGCGTGGACGGCTTTTTTTAGGAGGTGCTGGAGTACTAAACAAGAATCGTACGTTGGACTTTAAGGCGATGTTTGGTACCAACTATGAAAGGAGTGTTGACCTCATAGGCCTTTCTGGAGTGGCTTCAGCTGACAGAAGTGTGGTTAATTCGTTCACTTGGATGAGTCAATTGCAACTCAATTACAAGATAGGACAGTCCTCTATTGGTCTGAAGGGCAATGGTAATTGGGGTCATGTCAGTGGCAATCGTAACGACTTTAATGCGTTTAATGTTGCCGATTTCAATTATGGTTTTATAGCCCAAGTGCGTTTACCATGGGATTTAAGACTGGGTACTGACCTTACGATGTACAGTCGGAGAGGTTATAAAGACAAAACAATGAACAGTGATGATGTTGTATGGAATGCCCGTCTTTCTCGCCCTTTCTTCAAAGGAAAACTCATTGTAATGGTTGATGGATTTGATATTCTCGGGCAATTAAGCAATGTAACACGGACAATGAATGCGCAGGGAATAACAGAAACGTATAGTAACGTCATTCCACGCTACTTGGTTCTGCATGCTACCTACCGTTTTAATATCATGCCTCATTAGTATCTTTAGGGTTCAATGGGACAATTCAATTAAATAACTCCAGACGGTTATAACCTCTATAATAGGTGATACAGATTTGGATAGTAAGTAAAGAAAGAATGGCTTGTTTATAGGTTGCTGTCACTTCTGTCACTCCTTATATGACTATAACTACTTGTTTGTAAGGGTTTTGTGGCAAATGTTAAAAGTGACAGCAACTTAAAATTTAAAATAGACAGGGTGTATTGTATTGTTTATATACCCGAAGTGTTATAATAAACTTGGGCTTAACATAGCTTGTCCACTTGTCTATTTGTTCACTTGTCTACCCGTTTACCTGCCAAGTTATGTAACATTATACTTGCAGCATTATTGAATAAGACTGCGTTCTCCAATCAATCACGAACGAGTAGGTAGGTGTTAAGTATGTATTTTGAGGGGATGGGACTACCATCTCACCTGTTGTCTATGTTGTTAAGTAGATATTCTTTGTTCTTTTTAAGGTCGAGCCAGCCGTTAACACCATCTTTTACGATGTGGTAAAAGTATCGGGTGCTCTGTTTCAACTCATCGTAAACAGGTGCATCGTTGTACGAATAGATGCCCACTTTGCCATCTTTGTAAAAATAAATATATCCATCGTTGTGCATCATAATAGAGTCGTAGACCATCGGAAGAATAGTTTTGCCTTTTAGAGTTCGCACAGGATAAGTCTCCAATGGTCTTTCCCAATCACCATATTTTACTGTACCTTCCTTCGGTTCCACATCATTTGGCTGTTTATAATCGTAGGCAAGAATGCCAAATTTGCCATTTCTTCCTACTCTTATCCATTCTGGGCGTACATTGAGATCTCCCAGAAACCAACTGTTTCCATTGCATCTATACTCTTTTTTACCATCAAGAAAGGAAATGGAATCGGTAGGTTGGCAGTCTGAAAGCACGTAACGTTTGTCTTCTTCGCATGTTACACCAGGTCCGGCAGTGTAGTATTTCAGCTGGTATTGCCCACGTTTCTTTAACAAACTATATGTCCAATGAGGTACAGTGCCACAAACTCCCAACCGTATTTTCCAAGGATTTTTCATCTTTTCCCCTGTTTCATCGCAGT
>QWCI01003919.1_pt1 | contig 12458 bp, 8 predicted proteins | sample 1972541 | NCBI WGS metagenome assembly QWCI01 (sample SAMN09866712, study PRJNA288562) | Human oral metagenome isolate term3_saliva, whole genome shotgun sequencing... | isolation source: mouth | host: Homo sapiens | place: USA: California | reverse complement strand
GCAAACAAGATGGGTTCTGATATGAAAATCATTACTCAAACTTACCAGTCATTGGCGCGTGGTAACTATGCAATGCTAGATAACCTAAAACTTGGTTACGGTGGAACAAAAGCAGAGATGCAACGACTAATAAAAGATGCTGCTAGTTACAAAGATGTGCAAGAGGAGTTGAATATGACCGTGAATGATGGTGATTTATCATTTGCAAACATGGTTAAAGCAATTTCTGTTGTACAAAAGAAACTAGGGATTACTGGTACTACTGCTAAAGAGGCAGCTGAAACATTCTCAGGATCTTTTGCATCTATGCAAGCTGCATTTAAGGATTTCTTAGGAAACCTTACAACAGGTGGAGACATTAGCAAACCATTAGAAAACCTTGCTAAAACAGCATCAACATTTATCTTTAGAAACTTTATACCGATGGTAGGTAATGCTTTTAAATCTTTGCCAAAAGCTATCTCAACATTTTTAGCATCAGCAAAGCCAGAGCTAGAGGCAGGATTGAAAAAGATGTTGCCAGAGGAAATGGTAAATAATATCATGAAAACCTTTGACAAAGTTGGTAGCTTTTTGTCTAGATTCAAAGACACAGGAGCTATAACAGCAGTAGCTGGAGCTTTTAATGCGGTGAAAGATGCAATAGGTCATGTCTTTTCATCTCTAGCTGGTAGTGGAGAAAATTTTGATAAGATCGCTAAAGCTTTAGGTGAGGTGGTTAAGTTTCTTGCAGATGCTGCTACTAAAGGGGCTGAGTTTATCTCCTCATTACCCCCTGGTGTTATCCAAACGATTGCTAGTGCAGTAATTGGGATGGTTGCAGCATTCAAGACAGTATCAATTGCAACTAAGGCTATCACTGGGCTAAAAACTGCTTTTGGGTTGTTGAAAATAGCTTTATCCAATCCTTGGGGGCTTGCTATTGCAGGTATTGGTGCTTTAATCGGTTGGTTTATTCAAGCATATACCACTAGCGAAGATTTCAGGAATAAGGTTAATGAAGTTGTTGAGGCAATTGGTAAAATAGCTAGCAAAATTGGAGAGTTCTTATCTGGAATAGATCCATCTATTTTTGCGCTGTTACTACCAGTATTGGGGACTTTGTTATCTAAATTCAAAGGATTTGATATTATCGGAAAACTCAATCCGTTCAATTTATTCAAAAAAAATGCTACAGAGGCTTTTGATGGTGCTGGAGCATCAGCGACTCAATCTAAAGGTATCATCGAACAAGTCTTTTCTGGGCTAGGTTCTCTCATCACATCTATTTCACAAGGGATTTCAACAGTACTACAAGGATTAGCAACAGCTATCTCAACAGTTGCTCAAGGGTTTGGTCAAGCTGCATCAATGGCTAGCCCTGCCCAATGGCTTTCAATGGGGGCTGCAATGTTAATGGTTGGTGCAGGTGTGGCTTTAGTTGCTGGTGGTATCTATATATTAGTTCAAGCAGCAATACAACTAGGTAATGCCGGAACAAGTGCCCAATTAGCAATGCTTGGCCTTGGAGTTGGTATAGCTGTATTAGCAGGTATATTTGCCTTGTTGGGGCCAGCTTTGACAGCTAGCGCTGTTGGGATACTTGCATTTGGAGCATCAGTTGCTTTAATTGGTGCAGGTATTGCTATTGCAGCATACGGCCTTTCAACACTAGTAAATGCTTTTGCAAATGCAGAGGGAGCAATCACAGCAACAGGACAAGCTATAAGCACGGCGGCTCAAGGTATCGGTCAAGGATTGCAAACAGCTCTTAATGGCGCTGCACGAGTTGTTGAGAGTTTCGGTACAGCGATTAAGACAGCTCTTGAGGGTGTAGCAAATGTATTTAAGAGTGTTGGAGAGGCCATTAGAACTGTATTAGATGGAATTAAAGGTGTAATTGAGTCAGTTGGGAACTCGTTCACCCAAATAGGTGACTCACTAGCTAAGATTGCTAGCAATGCAGGTGGCATTATGAATGCTGCAGCAGGAGTTGGAGCACTAGCAGCAGCTGTTACAGGTTTAGGTGCAGCATCTTATGCAGGGAACTTAGTTGGATTTACTGGTGACATTGAGAAACTTAATGCAGCGATTAGTAATCTTGGCTCTGGATTTGCTGGAATTTCAAGTTCTTTTCAAACAATAGGGACATCTATGTCTTTAATTGCAACATCATCTATGATGGCAGTTACAGGGCTTACGAACTTTTCAACTCAGATAACATCATTGTCAACAACTTTAGGTCTTTTACCATCTATTATGACAATGGCAGTATCTGGCTTTACTATTTTCACTGCACAGATTTTGAGTAGTGTGGCAGGATTAGCAGCAATAAATGCCCCGATCGCTATGTTTAACTCCCAAATTATGACTATGACACCAGCGTTGATGATGGCAGGAACATCATTTACTATGTTGGGTTCCTGGGTAATGATTGTTGGTACGGCTTTAGCGACTGTATCATCTGGATTTATACAAGTGGGTTCTAGTGCCACTAGTGCCTCATCACAAGTAACAGGCATGGCAACCAGTACTCAATCTGTAATTTCAGCTTTTAATAGCATGCATGGACAAGTGCAATCATCTATGCAAGCTATTCTATCTGTTATTAAATCAGTTGGTAGTCAGATGGGGTCACAAGGTCGCCAAATTGGTCAACAAACAGCCCAGAATATCGCTCAAGGTATTAGGGGAGGTATCGGACAATCTCAAGGAGCTATGCAAGCTCTAATGAGCTCTGTAAGGTCTGTTGGCATGTCTCGTGTTGGTTCGATGCGTAGCATTGGTTCAATGATTGGGCAGGGGCTTGCTCAAGGTATGTATTCGGCATTAGGAGCTGTTACAGCAGCAGCTGATGCACTAGTAGCACAAGCAGAGAGAGCAGCAAGGGCTAAAGCCAAAATCCATTCACCATCACGTTTGTTTAGAGATAGCGTTGGTCGTTTCTTACCAATGGGTGTTGCTGTTGGTATCGAGAAGAACACCAAATATGTTGATAAAGCTATGTTTGGCATGTATGACAATATACAGGCGTTTAACTATAAAGCAGAGGATATTATTGGTGTCGGTAAAACCAAGTTATCTAAGGTCGTACAAGTTAAATCAGATCTTGAAAAAGCGGTCAAAGCAAGCATTGATGTGAAAGACAACAACCAAAAGACCGTATTTGATGAATTGTTAAGGATAGGTGACAAATTAGTTAATAAATCAACTGATATTGTGCTTGAAACCGGAGAATTAGTTGGAGGTACTATCGATGCTTACACTAATGCACAAGCTCACAATACTAGGGTAAAAAATAGAATGAGAGGGATAGTTACATGACAAAAGAAATGACATTCAACGGTGTTGATATGTCACGTTTCTTTAGAATAAAAGATATTATCCGCCCCATTGGGAACAAAAGGAGCGTGTCAACAGATAACGCTCCTTTATTGGGGGTTAATATTCAGCAAGTGAAACGTGGCGGAAAAGAGCATATCATAAAATTTGACATCAAAACCACAAATGCAATTGAAATGGAAAGATTAAAGCATGAGTTGGCAGGGGTATTAAATGTTTTAGAGCCAGTAAAGATCACTTATGGCGATGAGCCAGACAAATATTATATGGGGTTGCCAGTAGATGAGATTACTCCAGAAAATTTGACAAGATGGTTTCAGCGCTCAGAGTTAAAAATAATAATTCCTGACGGTGTGGCTCATAGCACGACTTTAAAAACATTTGATATTGATACAAATGAAACAAGCTCACTGGATAGGATAGTATTTGATTTAACAAATACAGGAACAGAGCCAGCTTATCCAATTATCAGAATTAAACATAACTCAGAAAATGGATATATTGGAGTTGTAAACAATAGAGCGGCATTTGAGTTAGGAAATCGTGAAGAGGCTGATACTGAACCATATAAAGGCTCTGAGGTTTTGCTTGACTATCGAGGGACTAACATTCTGCAAGGTCTCCAAAACGCGACAAAAGGCGTCGCAATTACAAACGATAACAGAGAGCGACTTGTTGGTACTTTGAGTAAAACTACCCTTTGGGGTCGTAATCATATCGAACTATCAGATCGTGGTACATTCGAGAAAGACCGAAACAACGCACAAAGTTTGACATGGGCTATTCCAGCGGATATTAATGGAGAAGTTGGTTCATTGAATGACTATCTGCTTTGGAGACAAGTTTTTATGGCAGCTGTCGCTAACCAATATGGTTTTATCAAGGTCACTGTATCCGACACTGACGGTAATTTTTTGTATGGCGTAGAGACGTATAAGCGATATCAGACACTAGATTGTGAGTATAGTTTCTTTACAACAGATGGAAAAGGCGGCTATAAATACATCAAATGGTGGTACTTTATCGGTACTGGTGCTCAAGTAGGGAAATTGGATCCGTTTAGCGCGGAAAAGGGCTGGTCTGAGTTAAAAAGAAACGATGATAGAGTTCAAGTGTTTTTTGATGGCTCTCATTATGACTTTATTATTCCGGAGATAAAAGACAAAAAATCAGCAAAAATCCATATCACGCTTGGAGCACTCAGAGACTGGCCTCTTGTGTCACATATGTATGTTGATGAATTTATGTATAGAAAAGACTTTGTGACAAGGAGTTTAGACATTCCTAACCGTTATTCTATCGGTTCAAATGTTGTAATCAACAGTGAGGATGATAGTGTGTATATTGACGGGATATCCAAAGTAAGCGAAGTTGTAGACGGTTCACATTGGCCAGTAATTCCTCCAGGAAAATCTCAGCTAGAGTTGTATTTTTCACGTTTTATTAAGAAAAAACCAACTGTAACAATCGAATTTGAAGAAAGGTGGATCTAATTATGCTTTTAACAATACATGATGCAAATTTAAAAAAGGTAGCATTTATTGATAACGAAAAACAAGGTACGTTAAATTATTACGATGATACTTGGACAAGAAGTCTTGCAACAGGTTCGTCAACGTTTGAGTTTACGGTATTTAAAAAGGCTGTAAAGTCTGATTTACCTCTTGCTAAAGCCTATCATCATTTGAATGAGCATGCATTTGTCTCCTTTAAATACAAGGGTAAAAGCTTTGTATTTAATATCATGATTGTTGAAGAAAATGAGCAGACAATCAAATGTTATTGTGAAAATCTCAATCTTGAGTTAATCAATGAGCTTGCGAACCCTTATAAATCTAACAAAGCGATGACTTTCAAAGAGTATTGTGAAGCGATGGATCTTTTAAATTATACTCACCTGTCTATTGGTGTCAATGAAATATCAGATTACAAGCGTACTCTGGAATGGGAGGGGCAAGAAACCAAACTAGCTCGTCTATTAAGCCTAGCCAAACGATTTGATGCTGAGATTGAATTTGATACACAGTTGACATCCACTCTATTACAAGAAAAGTGGATAAGACTGGTATTTTCAATACAATCAGACCGACTGGTAAAATGCCAACGGTTGAAGAAGAACCGAGCGGGGATAAGAGTTCCAAAAGCGAAACTGTAAAAAATGCAGATGGTTCAACGACGAAAACCACAATCTCTACAGCCTCAGATGGGACTAAGAGCAAAACTATTGCCCACACTAAAGTTATAAAGTTAGCGGACAAGACACGGATTACAACGACCACAACGACTCGTTCTGATGGTTCCATAGAACAAACTGTTACAACCAGCAAAAAAGGCGGAGCATCAACGTCTGAAACAAAAGTCTTGAAAAAACCAAATCCAAAAGAAAAAACAAATACAACTGAGGATGTTTTGACGATTGAGGGATTGGATGAATGGGAAGTAAAGAACGAGAAAGGGATAGTTGAATTTTATCAAAGAGGGCAAGCACTGTATGCGCCTATTTCAATGCAACTATATCCCTCAACCTTTACTCATTCAACAGGGGAGCTTGACCAGTGGACAAGAAAAGATTTTCACTTTGAAACAGATGAGCCAAACGAGTTAAGACGTTTAGGTTATCTCAAATTGAAAAAGTATTGTTATCCAGCTATCACTTATGAAGTTGATGGTTTTGTCGATGCTGATGTTGGAGATACTGTTAAAGTCCATGATGACGGTTTTGCCCCTCTATTGATGATTCAAGCACGGGTTACTGATCAAAAAATCAGTTTCACAAATCCAGTGAGAAATAAGACAATATTTGACAATTTCAAGGCACTTGAAAACAAACTATCAACTGATATCCAGTCAGCCTTTGAGAGATTGTTTGAAGCTGCTAAACCATATACTATCAAATTGTCAACGGACAATGGTGTTATCTTTAAAAATCAGATCGGCCAAAGTCTAGTAACCCCAACTTTATACAAGGGGGGAAAACCAGTTGTTGCTGGTGTTACTTGGCGTTGGGCGCTCGATGGAGAAGTAACAACAGGGATGACTTACTTAATTAGAGGCTCCAATGTAACTGATACAGTCACTCTGACAGTTGCAGCTTACATTGGAAATAAAGAGGTTGCTGTTGATGAGTTATCGCTTGTTAATGTCGTTGATGGAAAACTTGGTACACCTGGAACTCCAGGGCGAGATGGTCGTACTCCTTATGTCCATACAGCATGGGCTAATAATGCAACAGGAACAGATGGATTTAGTCTTGATAGCTCAATCAATAAACTCTATATTGGTATTTATACAGACTTTGAACCAAACGATAGCACAGACCCTAAAAAATACAAGTGGGCTAAAGTAAAAGGGGACAAGGGAGAAAAAGGCGATAAAGGAGAACCAGGACAACGTGGTTTAGATGGCTTGCAAGGCGCAAGAGGTGAACAAGGGTTACCAGGTCGAAATGGTGCAGATGGCCGTACTCAATACACTCACATAGCTTATAGTAACAGTGCTAATGGAACTAAGGATTTTTCTGTAAGTGCCTCTGATAGAACTTACATCGGTATGTATGTTGATTTTAATAGCGCTGATAGCACTACTCCATCCGACTACAATTGGACACTTGTAAAAGGCTCTGATGGTGCAAATGGTGTGGCAGGTAAGGCTGGCGCAGATGGTAGGACACCATACTTACACATAGCTTACGCCACATCAAATAACGGCTCACAAGGTTTCTCAACTACTGACAGTACAAATAAAACGTATATCGGAACATACACAGATTACACTCAGTCAGATAGTACAGATTACAGAGTGTATAAGTGGACGTTGATAAAAGGGGCAGATGGTACTGGTATTTCTAATGTCACTAATTACTATTTAGCTACTACAGTCTCAACAGGTATCACAAGAGCAAGTACAGGGTGGACAACTACGCCACAAGCTATCACCTCAGACAAGCGTTATTTATGGAATTATCGAGTTGAGCTATATACAAACGGTACAAGTAAGACGACAGACCCTACTGTTATTGGTGTACACGGGGAAAAAGGAGAACGTGGATTACAAGGTGATCAAGGTGTTCCAGGAATTAGAGGGACAGACGGAAAAACCCAGTACACTCATATTGCTTACGCAGATAATGCAGTTGGAGGAGGTTTTAGCCAAACTAATACCAATAAGCCATATATTGGTATGTATGTCGATTTTAATGCTGCAGATAGTAATAATCCGACAGTTTATAAATGGACAAAGTGGAAAGGTGAAGATGGTGCGCAAGGTGTACCGGGAGCAAAAGGAGCAGATGGTAGAACACCGTATTTTCATCGAGCATGGGCAAATTCTGCTGATGGACGTGATGGTTTCAGTACAACTGATAGCACTAATAAGCGTTATTTAGGCACTTTGACGGATTTCAATGAAGTAGATAGTCAAGACCCAACAGCCTATAAATGGACAGCACTATTTGATAATGTACAAGTTGGAGCTCGTAATTTTGCTTTAGGGACATCTAACCCTACTATAGGAACTCAAGGTAAAATCTATACACTGGCTCAATCTACCTATAAATGGCTACCAATTCAACCACTTTATTTAACTTTTGACTATATGGCATCTGAAACTATTAAAGGATTTAGGATTAATCGTGTTGTCAAATATGGTAATGGTATGCTTGATCAATGGGATTTCGCTATGAATGATAAAGTTTTAGGTAAGCAATACATAGATACTACGTCAGTCAAAAGTGGAACTTATTCACAACCTTGGTTGTGGAAATCGTATTCAGATGGTAGGACAAGCAATCTAATCAAAGAGATTTCCTTGTATCTTAATTTTGAGAATGGCTCAGATGGTACTGTTATTATTTCAAATCTAAGAGTCAATACTGGTACAGTACCTATTGATTGGATACCAGCTCCTGAGGATATAGAGAACAGCCTTGGCTCTAAAGCTGACCAATCACTGACTCAAGAGCAATTGAATGCTCTTAACGAGAAATCACAGATTTTAGAGGCTGAAATGAAAGCGAAAGCATCGATGGAGGCCTTTAGTGAATTAGAAAAAGCATATAATGCTTTTGTAATGATGCAAGCTCTACTATCAAGGTATCAAGTGATAGAATATCCATGTTTTCTGCAGGTAAGGAAGTTATGTACATTTCTCAAGGTGTAATAAACATTGATAATGGTATTTTCACCGCATCAGTTCAAATTGGGCGTTTTAGAACAGAGCAATACTATCTTAATAAAGATGTGAATGTCATACGTTATGTAGGAGGTTAAAAAAGAAAATGACTAAATTTATCAATTCTAGCGGTTCATTGCACTTGAATATTTACATCGAACAAATTAGTCAGGATGTCACTAATAACTCATCAAAGGTTAGTTGGAGAGCTACCGTTGACAGGGATGGAGGGTACCGAACTTGGAACGCAGAAAATGGAAGTGTTTTATCTGTATGGTTAAATGGTTCAAGTGTATATAAGAGCAATTTAAGTTTCGAGACAGAGGGACAAGAAACGACTCTCGCGTCTGGTGAGGCTACTATTCCTCATAATAGTGATGGAGCTAAGGCTTTTTCAGTATGGGCATCCTTTGACCCTAATAATGGGATACATGGCAATATTACTGTATCAGCAAACTATACACTTTCAAACATCCCTCGGTCTAGTAGTATAAGCGACAATGCTCTTTCAGGAAATAGACAGCTCGGAAGTCTCCACACTCTCACCATTGACCGCAAATCTAGCTCATTTACCCACCAAGTGTGGTATAGAGTTTTTGGTAGCGAATGGATTGACTTAGGGAAAAATCATGCAACAAGCGTTTCTTTCGTACCTAATACTGACCTTGCTAGATATAATACAAAAGCAAAGTCTGGCACGATGGACATATGTGTCCGAACATATAACGGAACTACTCAAATTGGAAATGATGTTTATTCAAACGGATGGTATTTTGAAATTCCGGAAAGCGTGAAACCTACATTTTCTGGACTTACATTGACTGATATGAATACTGTTGCTAGGCAGCTATTGAGCGGAAATAACTTTTTACAAATCATTTCAGATATCCAAGTAAACTTCAACAATGCGTCTGGCACTTATGGTTCTACTATTACAGGATATCGTGCTGAAATTGTAAACAAGAATCAGGTCACAACTAAAAATGGCGGTAGGCTCGGTATGATGAATTTCAATGGTTCAGCAACAATACGTGCTAGCGTGGTTGATAGTCGAGGTAGGCAATCAGATACCAGGGATATTACTATCAATGTTATTGAATATTTCGCACCAGCTTTTAGTTTTACAGCCTTTAGAACACGTGAAACGCCTAACATTATTCAAGTTGTCAGGAACGCTAAAATAGCTCCTATCACTTTATCAGGTAGTCAAAAAAATGTCATGACCCTATCATTCAAGGTAGCTCAATTAGGTAGTACAAATTTTACAGCTGATCATGGTAGTGCTTCGGGTATTTGGACAACTCAACACATCTTAAATAATTCAGCCGCTAACATGGCAGGTAATTATGTTGCAACCAAGTCATTTGTGGTCATAGGGACTCTATCTGATAAGTTTACAAGTACAGAATTTACAGCAACCGTTGCAACTGAAAGTGTGGTCATGAGCTATGATAAAGATGGGCGCGTGGGTATTGGTAAAGTTGCAGAGCAAGGTGGCGCTGGTTCGTTGGATGTCTTGGGAGATATATATGCTAGAAATATGCCTATCCAGCAATATCAGTTGACTTCCAATAATGGGTCACTGGGTAAAGGGAGTTCACAATGGGATGATGTTTGGAATAAGCAGGCGACAGAATTTGGTTGGAGGTCTGGTAAATACGATGACAATCCAACAGGTAGAAATGGCGACTGGGGACTGTATCAAAATTTTTGGCTTGACAGTTGGAAAGGCGTGCAATTTTTCACAGGGTTAAGCTCAAATAGATTTTTTTTCAGAACGTACAACAATAACAAAGAGTGGAGACCATCTCAATGGAAAGAGATTGCTACAAAAAATGATGTTCAATCTCTAATTCAAGGGACTGAGTGGCGAAATCTCGTACTTGCAAACGGTTGGAATCATCATCAACAGTACAACAATGTACAATATTCCAAGTCATTTGATGGCGTAGTTTATTTTAGAGGTTCGGCAAACAAAGGAAAAACTACGACTGAGACAGTGATAGGAACTTTACCAGTAGGTTTCAGACCAACACAGTCATTATATATCTCGACAATCAACAACAATTACACAGTAGCGGTTTTGGGTATCTATTCAAACGGAAATATAGTTGTAAAAGGCAACGTTGACTCAAACTGGCTCAACTTTGACAATGTCTCATTTAAAATTTAATAATCGTAAAAAATCCCTAATTATTAACGGATAATTAGTTTATAAAGGAGGAAATGACAATGCTAAAAGTCACTAAAACACGTCAGCTAGTAGCTGAATTTTTCGCACAAGATGGCGACCAACAAAAATTGGTCAAAACTACTGTAGTCAACACAGACAATGAAGCTGTTTCAACAACATCTGAAACGCTGCATGACCCGGATCTGTACGCTAAAAATCGTATCAGTATGCGTAAGCATGAGCAAGAGTTACGAGAAATGCGCTATAAGATTGAAGATGCAATTTTGGCAGAGATGGAAACAGATGAACATAAAGAGTAGGAGGTGGATATGCAAATTGAATTTTTCAATTTTTTTAGAAGCCTCATACAAACAGAAGATGGTTTGGTATTGTACGCTCTAGCACTGATTGTCTCAATGGAAATCATTGATTTTGTCACAGGGACAATTGCAGCCATCGCAAATCCAGAAATTGAGTACAAGAGTAAAATCGGCATCAATGGGCTACTTCGCAAAATCTTAGGGGTTCTCTTGCTGATGATCCTCATCCCAATGTCTGTTTTATTGCCTGAAAAGACAGGTTTTGCATTCTTGTACTCAATCTATCTCGGGTACATCGCATTTACTTTTCAATCGCTCATTGAAAATTATCGTAAATTAAAAGGAAATGTCACTCTTTTTCAGCCAATTTTAAAAGCATTTCAACGATTGATTGAAAAAGACAATGATACAAAAAAAGGAGAATAAGCATGATTAATTGGAAATTGCGTTTACAAAACAAAGTGACACTAGTAGCTCTTTTAGGAGCAGTGTTTTTGATGGCACAACAATTCGGCCTTGAGATTCCGAAAAATATGCAAGACGGTGTAAACACATTTGTCTATATTCTTGTGCTGCTTGGTGTTGTCAATGACCCGACAACAGCAGGAATTTCTGACAGTAACCGTGCTCTTGACTATCATGAGCCAAGTGAGGACTAAGCAATGGATATTGATACAAGTAGACTAAGAACTGACTTACCGCAAGTTGGAGAACAACCCTATCGTCAGATTCATGCCCATTCAACGGGTAATCCAAATTCAACTGCCCAAAATGAAGCAGACTACCACATGCGACGACCTGTTGATTCAGGATTTTTCTCGCACGTTGTCGGTAACGGTCGTGTGATGCAAACATGGTACACAGACATGGGAGCCTACGATGTAGGAGGCGGCTGGAACGTTGAAGGCTATGGACAAGTAGAATTGATTGAAAGTCATAGCTCACAAGAAGAATTCATGCGTGATTACAAGCTCTATGTTGAGCTTTTGCGCAACCTTGCTGATGAAGCAGGAATTCCGAAAACGTTGGATTCTGATAGTTTGGCTGGAATTAAGACGCACCAATACTGTACGTATAACCAGCCGCGAAATTATTCTGACCATGTAGATCCCTACCCTTACTTGGCAAAATGGGGCATTAGCCGTGAGCAATTCAAGAAAGATATTGAAGGTGGTCTATCTGAAGCTGGCTGGAAACGTAATGAAACTGGCTGGTGGTGGGAGGAGTCAGATGGCTCTTATCCGACAAAACGCTGGAAGAAAATCAATAATGAGTGGTTCTACTTTGATGAACGTGGCTATTGCTTAATCAATCGCTGGTTCAACGATGGTAAAGACTGGTTCTATCTTGATAAGCGTGGGGCAATGGTCACAGGATGGATGTTCCTTAACCATCGCTGGTATTTCTTCAAGTCAGATGGACGTATGGCCACTGGATGGGTAAAATATCGAGAAACTTGGTATTTTATGGAAGAA
>QWCI01000839.1_pt1 | contig 12468 bp, 7 predicted proteins | sample 1972541 | NCBI WGS metagenome assembly QWCI01 (sample SAMN09866712, study PRJNA288562) | Human oral metagenome isolate term3_saliva, whole genome shotgun sequencing... | isolation source: mouth | host: Homo sapiens | place: USA: California | reverse complement strand
GTGTAAGGTGAAGGGTGATATGTCACTCAAGGTTCCTGAGTCTGTCATGGGCGTTAAGGAGTGGGAGTGTACTGTTATCTCTAATAAGAATGTGTCAAGTTTTATCAAGGAGTTCAAGGTTGCCTTGCCTCCTGGCGAACACATGGACTTCATCCCAGGCTCTTATGCACAGATTTCTATCCCTGCCTACGACTGCATCGACTATGATAAGGACTTCGATAAGAACGATATCGGGGAGGAATACCTCGGTCCTTGGAAGCAATTTAATCTCCTTTCTTTGAAGGGAAAGAACCCAGAGCCAACTGTTCGTGCATACTCTATGGCGAACTATCCGGCTGAGGGTGATATCATCACACTGACTGTTCGTATTGCTACACCACCATTTCTGCCACGTCCGCAGGTTGGTTTCCAGAACGTACCGACTGGTATCGGTTCTACCTATATCTTCTCTCTTAAGGAGGGTGATAAGGTAATGATGAGCGGTCCTTACGGTGATTTCCATCCTAACTTCACCTCTGGTAAGGAGATGATATGGATTGGTGGTGGTGCTGGTATGGCGCCTTTGCGTGCGCAGATTATGCACATGACGAAGACACTCCATACTCGTGACCGTGAGATGCACTTCTTCTATGGTGCGCGATCACTCAGTGAGGCGTTCTTCCTTGAGGATTTCTGGGAGCTTGAGAAGGAGTATCCTAACTTCCATTTCCACCTCTCTCTCGACCGTCCAGACCCTAAGGCTGATGAGGCTGGAGTAAAGTATTACACTGGCTTTGCAGTTAACTGTATCCGTGATGAGTATCTTAAGAATCATGAAGCACCTGAGGACTGTGAGTACTATCTCTGTGGACCTCCAATGCTCATCAAGACTGTGACTGATTATCTTGATAGTATTGGTGTTGATCAGGATGCTATTATGTACGATAACTTCGGATAATCCAATCTTATCAATCATATTCAGCGAGGTTCCTTGTGGGGTTCCTCGCTTTTTTTGTTGCTTTGTTCGATGCGTGGGGGTGGTCGAAATAGATGTAAAAAATCCTTACATCTCTTCAAGTAATGCACCCTTGGGATAAGGGTGTCATGTCCTTTCTTATCATGTCTGCAACCTACACGGAATCAGAAGGTTACGGATAGCGTTTGAGAACACACCTTTCTTGCCTCAAGAAGGGCGTCTTCTTGCTTCAATAAGAGCATGTTTTCGTTTCAAGAATGGCATGTTCTTCAATGTAGAAGAGCCTCTCTACGATAGGAGAGGTGGGTGGTTTTGTGAAATAGCTTTACACTTTCTGTCCTCAAAAGGTATCACTGAAACTAGTGGCCCCTCCCCCTTCCCCAGCTGGCCCCTCCCCCTTCCCCTCCCCCGAAGGGAAGGGGAGTGATCACCGAGATACCCCTATAAGAAGGATGTAGGCTTTGCGTTGTTCCTTATTAGTATCTACAATTGCTGAAACGTTCTGTGAATTCTGTATGCCGGAGGCATTCTGTGGAATCGAAACTGTGCGCAAAAGGGTTCTGTTAAATCTGTGAGTTCTGTGAGAGAAAATGCACCCTACGACTTTTGCATACGTGCGCTCTGTGAGAGAAAAGCCTCCCCCAACTGCTCTCAAACATTCTTTTTCTCACAGAATAACACAGATGAACAGAACACACAGCATTTCACAGAGCCCTTGCGGGCGGCAGAACTCACAGAACCTTACAGCCAATTTTAGCAGAAACGCTCTGTGTTCTCTGTATGCCGAAGGCGTTCTGTGGGCTCGAAATGTGCGCCAAAAAGCTCCGTGAACTCTGTGCGCTCTGTGAGAGAAAAAATTTCCAATGAACAAACGCATGCGCCAAAAACGCTCTGTTAAATCTGTGAGTTCTGTGAGAGATAATACATCCCAGTGATTTGCTTGGGTGTCATCTCATAGCGAGGGTGCGTACTTTTTCTCACAGAATAACACAGATGAACAGAACACACAGCATTTCACAGAGCCCTTGCGGGCGGCAGAACTCACAGAACATTACAGCCAACAGAGGCCTCACCCCCAGCCCCTCTCCGAATGGAGAGGGGAGTGATCACCGAGATACCCCTACATGTCCTCCAGATGTTTAGCAGCCCATCTCCTTTCATCAGCAGGCCAAAAGGGGTAACCTCACATACTACTCCCCTCTCCATTCGGAGAGGGGCTGGGGGTGAGGCCTCTGTGAATTCTGTATGCCGGAGGCCTTCTGTGGGATCGAAACAGTGCGCAAAAATGTTCTGTTATATCTGTGAGTTCTGTGAGAGAAAAACCTCCCCGGCGAGTCTCATAGGCCTAATCTCATAGCGAGGGTGCGTTCTATTTCTCACAGAGTAACACAGAAGAACAGAACACACAAAGTTTCACAGAGACATTAAGTCAACCGATTTCACAGAGCGTTACAGCCACCTTTAGCTATAACGTTCTGTGAATTCTGTATGCCGGAGGCCTTCTGTGGGTTCGAAACTGTGCGCAAAAGGGTTCTGTTAAATCTGTGAGTTCTGTGAGAGAAAATGCACCCTACGACTTTTGCATACGTGCGCTCTGTGAGAGATAAAACTCCCCACGAACCATGCAAGCAGTCCAAAAGATGTAAGCTCACCTATTTTTAGTATTTTAGGATTTGATTTTCAAGGTGTTAGAAGATTGTTTTTAGCTAATGAAGATAGGTGATGAAAGGTACAGAAAGATGGCGAAAAAGAAGAAGGGACACACGCTGTGCGCCCCTTCTATTCGTCTTATACCTTCTGTGGAGTCTTTCTTTCTACCTCCGTAAGGAAGCCACTTCGATAAGCATAGAGGAGTTCCTCGAGTGCTTCTATCTGTAGGCGTAGCTCTGTACCCTTATCGGTATCTTCTACACGCAGCCTTTGTTGGTTCATCTCAACAATCTGTGTGGTAGAAACAATGTCTGTTCCTCGTTTGATAGCATCCTCGGTTGAGGTGAAAGGCTCGTGCTGTACGAGTTGGAAACCACGTGAGTGGAACACCAATGTATAGCCCGCAATACCCGTCTCCTTATGGTAAGCCTGTGAGAAACCACCATCAATGACCATCAACTTACCGTTTGCTTTGATAGGGTTCTCGCCCTTGACGACATGAACAGGCATGTGACCGTTGATGATATGACGGTTAGGCTGAGGCACATCGAACTCGTCTAAAATCATGTCGACAATCTCCTCGTTGTCACGCATCTCAAAGTAATATCCTTTCTTCTCGTGGTGTGTCTCCTTGTCGGCTATGAAATAGCGTTCGAAGGTGGCCATCTTAGCCTTGTCAAAGAGCGGACTGTCTGGTCCTGACCATAGGTAGAGGAAGAAGTCGATAGCGTCTTGTCGTTGCTCTTCTGTCTGTAGGTCGTTGTTAGACTGGAATGCCGAACGAATCTTCATACCTGTCTGATAAAGCAACTCCTTACCCTTCAGTTTCACACCCGGTTCTATCTCAACCTCCTTTAGTTTCCCTTCTTCGGTGAGCGGGATAGACGCATGGAAGAGAAGGTTATGGTTGAATATGTTATACATACAGCCATGACGGAGCAAAGAACGGATATGACTACGTAGCTTCTCACTACCCGTGAACGACTGGTGAAGGCGGTCGATGAGAGCCTGTTCAGCCTCAGTTAGCTGGTCGGGGTGCTTAGGGTCGATGGTAGGGAAGTTGCATGAGCACATCTGATATTCCTTGCCATCAAGTTTAATCGTACCCTTCTTATAGTCAATCGCATTGAGGAGGCGGCGGTCATCCATCTTCCATAGAGGGTGACGGCTTATCATCTGCGACTCAATCTTGAACTGAATCACACTGATAGCCTTGTGCATCTGTGTCGTAAGAGTCAAGCTGCGCTCGTCGAGCGGATTGTCTTTTGACACCTTCGGGATGAACTCCTCGCATGGATCGTCACCATAAACATCCATTGCGAAGGTGGCCAACTGGATAAGATTAATACCATATCCGTCCTCGATAGTTGCCATGTTAGCATAGCGAAGAGCAATACGAATGACGTTACAGATACAAGCGTCGTTACCTGCAGACGCTCCCATCCATAGGATGTCATGGTTACCCCACGTGATATCCCAGTTATGATAGTTCTTCAAAGTGTCCATCACGATGTGAGCACCCGGTCCACGATCGTACACATCACCTAAGATATGCAGCTGGTCGATGACTAATCGCTGGATAACCTCGCATATAGCGATGATAAAGTCGTCGGCCCGTCCGGTGGAGATAATCGTCTTGATGATAGCACTCACATAGTCGGTTTTATCCTTGTCGTCGGCATGTTCGTGTAGTAACTCTTGTATGATGTAAGAGAAGTCGGCTGGTAATGACTTTCTCACCTTCGAGCGAGTGTATTTACTGGATACGTCACGACAAACCTCAACGAGGCGGTGTATTGTGATATGATACCAATCCTTAATGTCTTTCTCTTGCTTTTTAACGAGCTCTAACTTCTGTGCTGGGTAGTAAATCAAGGTACATAGTTCTTGTTTCTCCACGTTCCTCAGTCGTTCACCGAAGAGTTCATTCACCTTTCTTTTGATGTTACCAGAGGCATTCTTCAGTACGTGTTGGAACGCTTGATACTCGCCATGAATGTCGGCAAGGAAGTGTTCAGTACCCTTAGGAAGGTGTGCGATGGCCTCAAGGTTGATGATTTCTGTAGATGCTTCAGCAATGTTTGGGAACGATTTAGCTAAGAGTCGTAGATATCGTTCATCCTTTTTTAAGTCGTATTTCTTCTTTGTCATGTTCAATGTCTTTGTTCGAAATTGTTTCTTATCATGCCCTTTGTCTTCCTATCATTGCGTGGGGGGAAGGGCATAAACCCCTCTTTTAGGAGCGTCTTCTCCGCCAGTAGTTGTATTATCCGACATGAATAGCGATAGAGACGCAGGTGGCGAAGCACTTCTGCTAAGCGGTCTTCGTCGTAGTCATTATACTTTATAACTTTGTATAAATCAGTCAGTAAGCGCAGTGACAGTCTCTTTTTCCGTTCTATCTGACGTGTGTTTGCAATGATGGTTGCTATCTGCTTGAAGATAGCGTCTTCTTTGCTTGTATAGTCATCGAGCCTTTGACGGGTCATGGGGAGGTTCCCGATGAGTTTGTCAGTGTCCACTGGCGTTGTTTCCTTGGGTCGTAACAATGGGAAACGACGGATGGCTGCGGTGTCGATGGCGGGTGCGTTGAGTTGTAAACGGCTGATAGCACTATCGACAATCTCCCTTACTCCCTCGTCATCAGCATAGAGGAAGACTCTTCTCCATTGTTCTGGGTTGAGGCTTCGTAGGTTGAGAAGCAGGTCACTCGGCAGGAGGTTGTGTACAGACTCCTCTGTTAAGCCAACGTAAAGGAGACTTGGGATGGCGTCTTTCTCCATTGCCGTCATGACAAACTGGTAACGTGTGTCGAGCACCTTACGATAGAATGTTATCGTCTGTTGTGCCATCTCGTCATCTGTCAACGTATTGTTTAATACGCTATCACGCACTACATCAATGCGTTTCGTCCATCCCAATGACAGTATCTCTTGCTTTTCATGCTCGCTACTGACGAGGAGAGCTTCCGTTGATCGCACCATCTTAGCTTGATAGAGTAGGGCCTTAACCTTCTTTCTCATGCCCTGCTCCGTCGTTCTTGCCCGTTCGTTAAGTTCCCAATGCGGTGAGAAGACAACGGCACAATGCTTCTTTGCAGCCCAATTAGCGTAGGACGCAATATGATACTGCCAGCAAGAATGAATATGAACGATGTCGGGTTGGAAATCAGCAAGGAGTTTCTTGAAATCACCCTGTCGTGTAATCGTTTTAACATCAGCATATTCTTCCTGCGCAGAGGTGAGCCGCAGCAGTTGATCAGAGAGCAGATTGCCTGCCTTTATACTGTCTATGTAATGGATAATGCGCATTTATAGTTTGTGAGAGATGAAGTCATACTTGTCTGCACGATGGTATTTTAGCTTATAACCAAGGTGTTTCCATGCAATGGCAAGCTCGTATGGGATAATCTTCCATGCTGGAATGTCTAAGTCGAAACGGCGTAATGCTTTCTTACCGATGGTTAGTCGGAGGATAAGGGATAGTATAAGAGCCAGTCCAGCAGCTGCTGTAATGGTCCACATACCGAGGAGGTAAGAGACAGCGAGTGCTGCACACTGTAACACATAATTGCCATGTAGAGCCGTCTGGTCGATGTAAGGGAGGAGACGATGGCGTGTTGTCCGTTCAAGGTGTTGGCGATTCTCCATATAGAAGAGGTGTCCTCCGAGCCAAACCTTATCTGTTGGTGCCTCTTCAATGAGCGTTCCTTCAGGCGAGTTCTCGAACGTCAGGTTGTCAGCCTTCGCATACTTGTTCACCATGAAATCGTATTCTCCACGTATATACTTGAGGTTTCCACGAAATCCCTCAGCCTGTAAGAAGGTATTCTTACGGAACACTAAGGCATTAAAAGGGCATGCATAGGCCCTGTTATGCTGGTATTCACGCATGAAATAGCGGGCTAAGTAATGACGCTCAAAGCGTCGATAGTCGGGCGTCTCATCCTCGTATCGGGTGTAGCCGACAACGAGCTCTTTCCCTTCTTGGCAGTTTCTTGCAAGGGCTTGCAGCCAGTTATCACCCGTAGGAAAGCAGCAGATGTCAGCCATTAAGACCCAATCATACTTTGCAGCCTTAACTCCTAAGGTTATGGCAAGTTTCTTCTTGCTCATATAACGAGACGATTCTGGGATGAAGGTGGTGTATAGATGGGTGTTGGAAGCAAAGCGCTTGAGTACATCACTTGTCTCATGGTCGTTCTGAGGGGCCACGACAATCACCTGAAAGTCTGTTGGATAGTCCTGATTTAGATAGAGTGGGAGGTTCTTTGCAAGCTCCTGTGCATTGTCGTGGGGCGTGAAGATGATTGAGATGGGAGGTAGTGATGGGTGTTCCTCGGCCTTGTCATCAAGCTCCGCTATCGTTTCCTTCCCCTCTTCCTCATGCTCCTCTTCTGTGCTTGTATCGTCACTTTCGTTGGTAGAAGATGGTAAACCATACGCAACAATCCCCACTCTTCGAAAGAAGGGATTGAGCAATGAGGTCAGTACTGCTACCAGTATCAGCACTACTGAGGCTATGATGGTTGTATTATCAAAAGTGAACATTGATTTAATTCGTTATTGTTTATAGTTCGTCGGAGGTGTAACCAGCAGGCAACTTCCTACAGTTATATTGCGAAGCCATGATTTCTCCGTATGCTCCAGCAGACCGCATCGCTATCAGGTCACCCCGATGTACGGTGTTGAGGGCTATTGCCTTTGCAAAAACATCACTCGATTCGCATATCGGACCCACCACGTCATAGGTGGACAAAGGGCCGTCGTTGGATAGATTCTCTATCTTATGGCTTGCTTGATAGAGGGCAGGTCGAATCAAGTCGGTCATTCCTGCGTCTACGATAGCGAACTGTTTTGCCATCCCTTGCTTGACATACAGCGTGCGAGTAATGAGACTTCCCATCTGTCCAACGACTGCTCTTCCTAACTCAAAGTGTAACTTCTGTCCGTCTCTTAACTTTAGATAGCGTGCGAAAGTATAGAAGTAAGACTTAAAGTCAGGGATGGGATGGCTGTCAGGCTGTTCGTAGTCGATACCCAATCCACCGCCAACATTGATGTTCTTAATCGTTATATTCTCCTCTTCCAGATGGTCTTGTATCTCGTTGATGCGGCTGCAGAGGTGGCGAAAATCCGTCATTTCGAGCAGCTGAGAACCGATGTGAAAGTGCAAGCCAATAAAGTGGATGTTCGGCATCCTGCTTGCTTCAAGGATGGTAGGGAGCATGTCCTGCATCGCAATACCAAACTTATTCTCAGCCAGACCAGTGGTGATCTTCTCGTGTGTATGTGCCCCTACGTCAGGGTTAATACGGAAGCAAACATTGGCTATCTTGCCCTTCTTGGCTGCTAACTCATTGATAATCTCTAACTCAGCGACACTTTCTACGTTGAAGCAGAAGATGTTCTTGTCCAGACCAAGGTTGATTTCCCAGTCGGCTTTACCCACACCAGCATAGACAATCTTGTCTGCTGGGAAGCCACAGTCTAAACTTCTTTGTATCTCACCACCACTGACACAGTCGGCTCCCAGTCCTGCCTGTTGGATAATATTCAGTACTTTAGCGTTCGCATTGGCTTTAACAGCATAGTGAACAACAAAGTTCTCATATTTCTTCAACTCATTGTTAATTGCTTGCAAGGTCTCCCTTAGGAGGTTGCAGTCGTAATAATAAAATGGAGTCTCCATCTTATTAAACTTATCAATAGGGAATTCTTGTGTCATGTGTGTTGTGTCGTGATGTAGTGTTTATCTGAGTTATTGAGGAGACATACGCCCTCGTATGTCCACTTGTCTGCTTTTGTCATGAACAGGCGAGGGCGTTCATTCCTTCGGATAAATACTTCTTGTGAATTTATCAGTTCTTGCCTTAGTTAAAGAGTACGCTTGAGAGCGACTGCAAGGCACGCTTCTTATCCTCTTCACGGATAAGGAAAGAGATGTTGTAGTTGCTGCCACCGTAGCTAATCATGCGTACAGGTATGTCCTTCATTGCGTCAGTTGCCAATGTCTCAAAGCCTACATTGCTCCAGTCGAGGTCGCCTACCACACATACAATACACATATCTGTATCGACGGTTACAGTGCCATACTTCTTCAATTCATCTACTATCTCAGACAGGTGACTATCGTTCTCAATGGTCATAGACACGCCCACCTCGCTGGTAGTAATCATGTCGATAGACGTCTGATAGCTCTCGAAGATTTCAAAGACCTTACGTAGGAAGCCCGAAGCCCCAAGCATTCTGCTTGACTTAATCTTAATGGCTGTGATATTATCTTTGGCTGCCACGGCTTTAATCTTCCTCCTTACCAATGTGTTATTGATGATAGTTCCCTCCGCATCAGGGTCCATCGTGTTCTTTAAACGAACTGGGATACCCGCATACTTAGCAGGTTGAACACAGGTAGGGTGTAGAATCTTCGCACCGAAATAAGCCAACTCTGATGCTTCCTCAAAGTTCAGTTGGCGCACAGCCTCGGTCTTCTCCACCACACGAGGGTCGTTGTTGTGCATACCATCGATGTCTGTCCATATCTGAATCTCCTCAGCGTTGACAGCAGCACCTACGAGTGAAGCCGTATAATCAGAGCCACCACGCTGCAAGTTGTCCACCTCTCCGTAGGCATTACGGCAGATGAAGCCCTGTGTGATATATATCTGATAGCCCTTGTTCTCGTCCATGATGGCTGTCAGATGCTCTTTGATATACTGTGCGTCAGGCTCCGCATTCTTATCAGTGCGCATGAAGTCGAGTGCAGAAAGTAATGTTGCTTTAACGCCTTGTTCCTTTAGATAGTTCACAACCATATTGGTTGAGAGTATCTCACCTTGTGCTACAATGCTCTTCTCTTCGAACGAAGTGAAGAGATCCTTGGTGAATGTGCGTAGGTAGTTGAACTCTTCATTAAGGAACTGGCGTGTCTTCTGTTTGTATTCCTCTGTCGAATACAGCTCTTCAACATGTCCGAGATATTTCTGTTCGAGGCTGTTGATAAGTTCGTTAGCACCCTCTGGGTTCTTGCGATAGAGGTAGTCAGATATCTCTATCAGTGTGTTTGTCGTTCCACTCATTGCTGAGAGCACGATGAATGTTGGCTCTCCTGACTTTGTTATCAAGGCGGCTACGCTCTTCATTCGTTCTGGTGAACCAACAGAGGTACCTCCAAATTTCATTACTTTCATCATCTTCAATCTTTCTATATGTGGATTTTTGCTGAGTTCTACGGGCTTAATCGTTTGGCTCTTGTTCGTCAATCGTCTCTACAGGGGCCGTCTCTTCGGCTAATTCGCACACCTGCTTCTTGTCGGTAAGGAGGGTAAGCTGGCCCTCATGGCAGCGATAGACCTTACCAGGGAATTGGTCGAGGAGGTTGATGTTATGGGTTGACATGATAACAGTCGTCCCTGCCTTACAAGTGTCTTTGAGGATACTAACGATGTTGGCGGCCGTCTCTGGGTCGAGATTACCTGTCGGTTCATCGGCAATGATAATCTTTGGAATATTCAACAAGGCACGCGCTATGGCAATACGCTGCTGTTCTCCACCAGAGAGTTCACTTGGCATTTTGGTCCGCTTGTCGGTCATGCCCACCTGTGCTAACACCTCATCAATACGTCGGTCAATCTTTTGACTGTCGTTCCAGCCCGTTGCCTGCAAGACAAACTTGAGGTTCTTTGCTACAGAACGGTCATGTAAGAGTTGGAAGTCTTGGAAGATAATACCCATTTGCTTACGTAGGGAAGGGATGCGACTACGCTTGATATTGGGCATACTCTCCTCAAGTACGACTGCCTTCTCTGCGTCTTCACTGTCAATGTCCAGCTCGCCATAGATGGTTTTCAACAGCGAACTCTTACCCGAACCAACCCGGCCAATGAGATAGATAAACTCTCCTGTTTCTGCTTGAAAGTCAACGTCTTTCAGAATTAAGCGTTCATCTTGATATATGTTTACCTTCTTGTAGTCTATTAACATGATTCTCTCCGTATGATTTATTATTGTCGATTGATACTTTCGTCCGTTGTCTCTTGACAAGGATTTATTCTGCAAAGGTACTAAAAAACACTGTAATAGATGCAGGAAATAAGAGGTTTAACGCATTTACACTTTATTATGAATATGCAAGAACAGCTTTCACAAACCATCACGGTTGTGAAAGCTGATAGAACCCCTACTGTTAGAGGCTCTTAATCGCTGAATACTTGTCTTCAAATGAGTTTAAGACGTAGTCTTATTTGTGTTTGGTTTGTTGGCGAAAAGCTGCTTTCAGCTTATTAGAGAAGTCTACTGACTGAGCCGAATCATTGAAGTTAATGTAGATATCTTCGTTGTTCTTTGTCGTGATATGTGTCACATTCGTATCATCAGAATGTAAGTATAATAGCACATCCTGCCCTTCTTCGGTCTTGAAATGACCCACATTAATTTCGCCAAGTGACATCCCGTTTGTTCTTACCCCAATGGGTGGCACGGTAGCGTTGCCGTCTACTTGCGTAATACTCGCTATCGGTAATTCCTTAGCATACGACCCTTCAATAAACAGCGTGTCATTTCTAATCATCGTGTTGTTGTCGTTCCCAGTGATTGGGAGGGCTGCTATGAGAGGGATCATACCTAATATCACAATGATCGAAAGCATGAGCACGAGCAAGCTCTTCCCCTTCTTCTCTATCATGTACAGCTGTAACAGCATGTAAACGATAGCTACTATCTCAGGGATGAGTATGACGACAAGTTGATAAGTTTCCCAATGAAAGACAAAACAGGTGAAGCCACCGACGAGGATGATGCTACCTGCCAGTATTAGTGCTATCTTTATCCTCCTCAGCCGTTTAAGTCCTTCCTCACTTTTAAGTTTCTCTTTCGATATTCTTGACCCAAAATTGATAGAAGAATCAGGTCCGATAGTGCTGCCGATAACGATTAGTGGTAAGCTCATCAGTAATATTACAATGATGTCCATCATATCTTTTCTTGGTTTAAAGTTATCTTTCTACGATGTTCTGTGCTCCTAACTGCATTCTATCTGACGGTATTATCTAATCTATTGCAAATATATAATAATATTCAATACGGCGCAACTATTTAGAAGAATAAATCTTTCTATATTGATGAAGATTGATGTTCTCTTACAAAGAATAGTGATGACAGAAGATAACATCATCATCTAACACCCATCACCCAACACCCCCCGGCCCCAGCTGGCCCCTCCCCCTTCCCCTCCCCCGAAGGGAAGGGGAGTGATCACCGAGATACCCCTATAGAGTGGATATAGGCTTCGCATTGTCCTTTATTAGAAGTCTTGTATGAGTGTCTTGGTGTGTTTTTTCTCACAGATTTACACAGAATAACAGAACACACAGGGGTCAGAAAAATAGCGGCCCCTCCCCCGGCCCCTCCCCCGAAGGGAAGGGGAGTAATCACCGAGATACCCCTATAAAAAGGATGTAGGCTTCGTTATGTCCCTTAATGGCAGTCTTGTAGGGGTAACCTCACATACTAATAACCAGTTGGCCCCTCCCCCGACCCCTCCCCCGAAGGGAAGGGGAGTGATCACCGAGATACCCCTATAGACAGGATGTAGGCTGCTTTTTACCTTCTTATTGGTATCTTCATTAGCAGTAATGTTCTGTGAATTCTGTATGCCGGAGGCCTTCTGTGAGATCGAAACTGTGCGCTAAAAGGTTCTGTTAGCTCTGTGAGTTCTGTGAGAGAAAAAACTCCCCAGCAAGCCTCATAGGCCTAATCTCATCGAGAGGGTGCGTTCTATTTCTCACAGAGAACACAGAAGAACAGAACACACAGCATTCCACAGAGACATTAAGTCAACCGATTTCACAGAACCTTACAGCCATC
>QWCI01000837.1_pt1 | contig 12471 bp, 9 predicted proteins | sample 1972541 | NCBI WGS metagenome assembly QWCI01 (sample SAMN09866712, study PRJNA288562) | Human oral metagenome isolate term3_saliva, whole genome shotgun sequencing... | isolation source: mouth | host: Homo sapiens | place: USA: California | reverse complement strand
TAAAATCTGGAAAGAGACGGGACGGATGTTTTTTATCTTCCTTATCGGTTCCGTCGGCACGGTAGCCGGAGCTTTGCTCGGATATGCCGTACTCGGTTCCTATGTACCGGATTTAAACAGTGTGGCTGCCATGATTACAGGTTCATATATCGGTGGCGGTGTTAATTTCACGGCTTTGGCGGATGCATTCAAGGTTAAAGGGACCGTTATTTCCGCTACTGTCGTGGCCGACAACCTGAATATGGCTATTTACTTTTTAATCCTCATTGCCGTTGCAGGGAATGCTTTTTTCAGAAAGTATTATACGCACCCTCATATTGATGACGTTGCCGCAAACGGCAAGTCTGAAGACGGAGAAACATTGGCAGCTAAATATTGGGGCAGAAAAGAGATTTCTTTAAAAGATATTGCTTTAAATCTTATGTATGCCGTCATTGTCGTAGCTGTCTCCAAGGCTATTGCGGCCTTCTTCGGTACGGTTGTTCCCAAGGATACGGGCCTTTTGCAGATGTGTAACACCTTTTTCGGTAGTCAGTATGTGTGGATTACCTTACTTGCCATGTGTTTTGCTACTTTCTGCCACAAGCAGGTAGCCTCTATGAACGGATCACAGGAAATCGGAACGTACTTTATTTATCTTTTCTTCTTTGTTATCGGCGTTCCCGCATCAATTTCCGAAATTATTCAAAATGCTCCCTTGTTGCTCGTATTTTGTCTTATTGTTGTCCTTGTCAATATGGCTTTTTGCTTTGTTTTCGGGAAACTCTTCAAGTTTGATTTGGAAGACATTATCTTGGCGTCCAATGCCAATATCGGCGGACCGACGACGGCGGCCGGCATGGCGATTTCTCAAGGATGGTATCGTCTTGTAGGGCCGTGTATGCTCGTCGGTACTTTCGGCTATGTTATCGGTACGTATTTGGGAATTATTGTAGGCAGTATGCTCGGACTTTAAGGTATTACAGGGGGGATGACCGATGGCGTATGTTTTTGACGGACATTCGGATATATTGTGTCATGTTGCTAAGCATAGAGCGGCAGGAGAAACCTGTATTTTTCAGAACTATCATGCGCAGCGGCTGGCTGAAGGTAATATAGGAGCCATGATTGCTGCGGTCTGGATTGAACGGGATTATGTACAGGAACCGACGGAACGAATGTTGGAGATTTTGGGATATGCCTCTCAGGAATTCAGGGAGAATCAAGATGTATTGGGGATTATAAAAAAAGCGGATGATTTAAAAGCCTTGAGAGATGCGGGGAAGACCGCTATACTCTGGGGGATGGAAGGCCTTAGCGGGCTCAAAGGACGCACTGTTTTCTTGGAAGCCCTGTATGATTTAGGGGTTCGTCATGCCATGTTGACGTGGAATGAAGAAAATGAGTTTGCCGTCGGGGCCGGTGATACACAGGGAATTTACGGCTTGAAACCGGCAGGTATCGCTGCCGTGCATTTAATGGAGAAACTCGGTATGATTGTCGATGTGTCTCATGCCAGTGAAAAGACCTTTTACGGCATAGTGGAGACAGCGACAAAACCCTTGTTGGCATCTCATTCCAATGCATATGCCCTTTGTCCGGCTAAGCGTAATCTGAAGGATGAGCAGATTAAAATCATTGCTTCTACGGGAGGCGTTATCGGCATGAATGCCTGGCCGGCCTTTATTGATGAAAAAACACCGTCGGCGGAAAAATTGGCGGATCATGTTGATTATATGGTAAATCTTGTAGGGATTGACCATGTAGGTTGCGGATTTGACTTTTGCGATTTTTTGGATGAAAATGCCTTATCCTTCGCCGAGCCCGGACAAGTAAGTACAAAGGACTTGGAAGATGCGACAAAAGTACGAAACTTTACGGATATTCTGAAACGTCGCGGATACGACGAAGAAGCATTGGAAAAGATTATGTACAAAAATATGGAAAGACTTTTGTACAAAACTTTGTAATCGGTATTAACGAAAGATTTTGTCGGCTCGTCATTTTTCGGGCCGACTTTTCTTATATTGAGGTAATGATGGAAAAAAGACGTTATTTGTTTTATCTTGTCGTAGGCTTCATAGGGGCTCTTGTATCTTTGGCACAATGGCCTATGTATGCCGCCGCTTTTTCAATATTGGACAATTTTACGGGGATGATAATTTTTGCTTTGTCGCCGCTATTATTTGTCATTCCTTATGTAGGAGCCCTTGCGTTACCTTTACGCCTTGTCAAATTCTTGACGCCTATGGGCGGTTATTGGTTTGTTGCAACCTACTATGGCCTGTTGGCCCTTATCCCGTATTATTTTATCAAGGTTATAACAGTGTTTACGGGAAGCGATTCCTTAGCAGTTATATTGCCGGTGTACGGAAGGGTATGGGTCTTTATCTTAGGTCTTATCTTACTTTACGGATACTACAAAGCTACACATCCCGTGTACCGGTATGTGGATGTGCAGTCGGACAAGGTAGACGGTGAGGTAACTATCGCTTTTTTAAGTGATATCCACTTAGGTGCCGTTTTGGGTAAGCCTTTTGTGCAAAAGCTTAAGGTTCGATTGGAGCAGTTAGGGGCACAGATTGTTCTTTTCGGTGGAGATATTATAGACGGGAACCTTTCATTTGTTTTAAAAGACGGCTCTCTCAACGGGTTTGCACAATTAGGGCGGGGCCAAGGGCGATATATGGCTGTTTTGGGAAATCACGATTACTACGGCATGAATGTTGATAAAGAACGGCAGGTTTTGGAAGCGGGAGGCATTGAGTGTCTAATAGATGAGCGTAAGGATACGGGGGTCGGTATCAGCATAACCGGGGCAGCCGATTACTTGCTCGGAAACGGTGACGATGTTCCGATTGCCGCTCCGGGACAATTTAACGTGTTTGTAGAACATGAGCCTGTGCGTATTGAGCAGGCCGCTCTTCAAAACTATGATTTATACGTGAGCGGGCATACTCATGCAGGCCAATTTTGGCCCAATCGCTTGGGAACAAGACACATGTTCCTATTCGACTACGGTACTCGTTTTATAGGAAAAATGACAGCTGTTGTCTCATCGGGATACGGTTCATGGGGAGCTCTTTTTCGTACAGGACCGTCGCCGGAAATCGTCGTCATTCGTATAAAGAATAAAAAAATTAACGAGTAAAACGTTATATTTTAAAATCATAGTAGGACCAAACCTATAACTTATTGACAAGCATAAACGTTGTGCCTATAATCAATTCATATTGTTCGTGCTATTTAGTTACGACTTCGTTCGGGGAGTCGTAACTTTTTTTACCTGTGCGGACAAGCTATATGGAAAGGATGGCCTTTATGAAACATGTTTGTGCCCTTATCGGCAAGTATTTCGGTATTATTGCAATTATTTTCTTAATCTTGGGCTTAACGACGCCTACCTCATTTTCCTGGGTAATGGGTAAGTTTTTGGGAGTTCCCGTACTCAGCCTTTTCTTAGGAATTATTATGTTCGGCATGGGGACGACTCTTAACTTGTCGGACTTTGCCCTTATTTTAAAGCAACCGAAGAATATCTTTTTCGGTATTTTGGCACAGTATTTCGTTATGCCTTTTTTGGCGTTCGTATTGTCCCATGCTTTTCAGCTTGAACCGGCCTTGGCTGTCGGTGTAGTTCTCGTCGGTACCTGTCCGGGTGGTACGTCATCTAATGTTATTACCTTTATGAGTAAGGGCGATGTAGCCTTCTCGGTTACTATGACGAGTATATCAACGTTGATTTCGCCTGTTATGACGCCTCTTTTGACCTACCTTATTTTGGGACAAAGTATTGCCTTCGATCCTGTGGGAATGTTTATTTCCATTGTTCAAATCGTTATTATTCCCATTATTCTCGGGTTGGCTGTTAAAAAATTCTTACCCGCACTGGCAGCTACGGCCAATGATTATCTTCCCGCCGTGTCATCCATTGCCATTTCCTTGCTCATTGCCGGTATTATCGGTGCAAGTCGGAATGCTATTTTGAACAGTTCCGCTATTATTTTGCTTGTCGTTATTCTTCATAACGTATTGGGCTATGCTTTGGGCTTTGCTATCGGTAAGTTGACGGGGATGAGCTGGAAACAAATGGTGGCCGTATCCATTGAGGTGGGTATGCAGAATTCCGGCTTGGCAACGGGCCTTGCCAAGGTTCACTTCGCATCCATGCCTTTAGCCGGTGTACCCGGAGCCGTATTCAGTGCTTGGCATAATATTTCCGGTGCCGTCTTGGCATACGTTTATTCGAACTATTTAAACAAACGTTTCGACTCTCATTACGGAGAGGACGTATAAATTTAAAAAGCTCGCTTTCATAGAGGGCGGGCTTTTTGATTGAACGGATGACTTTTTTAAAGTGTGTGCCTAGGGTATTTAATTGTTCGTTTCTTTATTCGGTCCTTATTCGAATCACCGGGAAGGACTTAGCTGACAGTTGTTTTGTTTGACTTTGTTCAAGGCCTTTGTTATCATAAATATAACGGCGATGCAGGAGAATAAGTAGATTCATTCAGCGAGTAAGGACAGTGGAAGCTTACAAAGAATTGAAGGCGCTCTGAAGGCCGAGGCAGGAAGTCGCAACAGTGCGATGTGTATGGCCGACCGATTAATAAAGCGGGTCTTATGACCAACCGGGGTGGAACCGCGGGTAAGTATACTCGTCCCTGTAGCACATGCGTGTTACAGGGACTTTTTGTATTCAGGAGGGATATTGATGAATTTCCAGGATATGATTTTTGCATTGAAAAAATTCTGGTCCTCGCAAGGCTGCATCATTCAGGAACCGTATGATGTAGAAAAGGGCGCGGGGACAATGAATCCGGCCACGTTTTTGCGGACTTTGGGGCCCGAACCGTGGCATGTTGCTTACGTAGAACCGTCACGTCGGCCGGCGGACGGTCGTTACGGTGACAATCCGAATCGCCTGTATCAGCATCATCAATTTCAGGTTATTTGTAAGCCGTCACCGGATAATATTCAGGAACTGTATTTACAAAGCTTGGAAGTACTGGGAATTAATCCGAAGGAACACGATATTCGTTTCGTTGAAGATAACTGGGAATCGCCGACGCTCGGCGCCTGGGGACTCGGTTGGGAAGTGTGGCTTGACGGCATGGAAATTACGCAGTTTACGTATTTTCAGCAAGTCGGCGGCATTGATGTGAAACCCGTGTCGTCGGAAATTACGTACGGCATGGAACGTCTGGCCATGTACATTCAAGGAGTGGAAAATGTATATGACTTGGAATGGACGGATGGCGTAACTTACGGCGACATTTTCCATCAAAATGAATTCGAACAATCGTCATATGCCTTTGAAATCAGTGATTCGGATATGTTGTTCACCTTGTTCGACATGTATGAAAAAGAAGCATTACGTACTATTGAAAAGGGCTTTGTGTTGCCTGCATACGACTATGTTTTAAAGTGCTCGCATGCCTTTAATCTCTTAGATGCACGCGGAGCTATCAGTGTCAGTGAAAGAGCGGCTTTTATCGGACGCGTTCGCAATATGTCACGAGCTTGTGCTAAAGCTTATTTGGCAGAACGGGAAAGATTGGGATTCCCCATGTTGAAGGAGGGAAAATAATGAGTAAAGATTTATTGCTGGAAATAGGTACTGAAGAAATTCCCGCACACTATATGCCTTCGGCATTGAAGCAGTTGCATGAAGGAGCTGCCGATATATTTGCAAAAAATCATCTTGACTATAAGGACATTCGTACAGTAGGAACTCCGCGGCGCTTAGCTTTGTTGGTTACCGGATTGGCTGAAAAACAAGCCGACGTATCGTCCAAGAACAAAGGTCCGTCCGTGAAAATCGCCTTTGATGCCGACGGAAACCCGACTCAGGCAGCTATGGGATTTGCTCGAGGACAGCATATTGACGTATCGGAATTGGTTACGGAAGACGGTTATGTATATGCAGATGTGACTGTTGCCGGTTCAGAAACGAAAGCCTTATTGCCCGAAATTATGAAGAGACTCGTTTCGTCGCTTGCTTTCCCTAAAAGTATGACTTGGGGTAATGAAGACATGCGTTTTGTCCGCCCGCTGAGATGGTTCGTAGCGTTGTTCGGCACCGAGGTGGTACCCTTTGAAATGGCTCATGTTGTGTCGGGCCGTACTACACGCGGTCATCGTTTTCTCGGAACGGGAGATTTCGATATTCAAGCACCCGGCGAATACGTTGACTTATTGAGAGAACATTATATTATTGTAGATCCTGAAGAACGTCGTGATATGATTGTCAACGGGTTGCATGCTGTTGCAAAAAAGCAAGGCGGCCATGTAGTCATGGATGAGGAACTCTTGGAAGAAGTCGTTTATCTTGTTGAATATCCGACGCCTTTGTACGGATGTTTCGATACGGACTATTTGGAACTTCCCGAAGCGGCAGTTATTACACCTATGAAGGACCATCAACGCTATTTTCCCCTGCGTGATTCGGAAGATCGGTTGATGAACATGTTTCTGACTGTACGCAACGGTGACGATTACCATTTGGATACGGTTCGTCACGGCAATGAACGTGTTTTGCGTGCTCGTTTGGACGACGCTAAGTTTTTCTTTGCCGAAGATCGCAAGAAATCTTTGGCTGACAGAACGGAAGACTTAAAGCGAATTGTCTTCCAAGACGGATTGGGTACGTTATTTGACAAGTCTCAGCGCCTGGCCGCTATTATGACCTTTTTGACGGCTAAATTGGATTTGCCTGTTGAAGAAGGCGAGATTAAACATCTTGCTGACTTGGCCAAGACGGACTTGTTGACACAAATGGTTCAAGAATTTACGGAACTTCAGGGGGTTATGGGGCGTGAATATGCACTCCTTGACGGAGAAGAACCGGAAACGGCGGAAGCCGTCTTCGAACAATATTTACCCCGTTTTGCCGGCGATGAATTGCCGCATACGACCTTGGGTCTCTTGCTGAGTCTGGCTGATAAATTCGATACCATTACCGGCTCTTTCAGCCTCGGGCTGATTCCTACAGGGTCTCAGGACCCCTTTGCATTACGTCGTCAAACTATAGGCGTTTTGAACATTTTAATCGATGCGGGCTGGAATATTAACTGCGATGAGGTCTTTGCTTACATTCTGGAAGTGCTCGGAACGGATAGGAATAAACGTGAAGACGTTATTGCAAGCCTTCATGATTACTTCGCGTTGCGCTTAAAAAATATCCTTCAAGATGCAGGCTTTGATTATCATATTATCGATTGCGTTCTGCAGGGCGACTCTATGAATGCGGCGGAAATCGTAAAGCGGGCTACGGCTTTGCGCGATTCCGAATTTTCGACACAGGAAGAACTCCTGCAAGCGTATACTCGTGTTGCCAATATGGTTAAAGATGCACAGAATACGGATGTCGACGATACCCTTTTTGAAACGGAAGAAGAAAAGGCTTTATATGCCGCCTGCTTGGCTGCTGAAGCTGAATTGCCTCAGGCCTACGCCGTTTATGATTACCGTTGTGCCGTTGAAATTTTGGGTCGTGCCGTAAGTGCTATTAATAACTTCCTGGATAATGTATTAGTCATGCACGAAAAGGAAGCCGTTAAGAATAATCGTATGAACTTACTGACCAGAACGCTGGGCTTAATCAGTCCTGTAGGAGACATTAAGAAGTTATCCTAAAGTAGGGAGGGTGCGTGTATGAAGATTAACTTTAAAACTCTGGCTGTCGGCTTATTAATTGCCGTGGCAGCTTCCGTCAGCGTCGGTGCGGCTACGCCCGGATACGGTGTAGGAACGGCCAATGATGATGTAGTTCTTAAAGCCTCGCAAACAACGGGGTACAATACATATATAAATCAGAGATACGGATATTCTGTCGACATTCCTGCGGTAGCTACCGAATCGGAAGCAACGCCGTCAGGAGACGGATGTTATTTTGAGGATCCTAAGACGCAGGCCGTTATTTCTACATACGGTACGAGAAATATGATGAATATGACGGCCGATCAGCTATATCGGATTGCCCTCAATGTAAACGGCTCGCCTCAGCTGTCGATTCAGGAAAGAAGCGATACCGGTTATGTCATCGGTTGGCAAAAGAAGGACAAAATGTTTTATGAAGTCCTTGTCGTCAATTCGAACGGCACATATTCATCCTTTTCCGTCGTTTATCCGGTAAAGGAAAAAGCAACCTATGAAGGTTATTGTGAACACATGAAACGGTCTTTTGTGCCTACCGGCGTTATGACACAAACGAAATAAGTCATGCCTGAATGTCACGGTCTGTAAAGTAATTTTGCTTGCCATAACATATTTGTTTATGGTAGAATCAATACGTTAATTAAGGCACTCCTCTGTCGGAAGGACGATTATCGTGAAAGTGGGCGATAACGATGGCATGAATGTCTATTAGGAGGAAAGAAAAATGAACATTATCAGCGTACTTGAGCAAGAACAACTTCGTAAGGACATTCCCGATTTCCGCCCCGGTGACACGGTCAAAGTTCATGTAAAGGTTGTAGAAGGCAACCGTGAACGTGTCCAGGTCTTCGAAGGCGTTGTTATCGGTCGTCAAAACGGCGGAGTTCGTGAAACATTCACGGTTCGTCGTGTTTCTTACGGCATCGGTGTAGAACGTACATTCCTTGTACATTCGCCCCGTCTTGCAAAAATCGAAGTATCTCGCCGCGGGATTGTTCGTCGTGCGAAACTTCATTACTTGCGCGGACTTACAGGCAAAGCTGCCCGTATTCGCGAACGCCGATAAAAAGGTCCGAAAAAGACTCCCGTCAGGGAGTCTTTTTTTGTGTCTGTTTATGAAAAAGACAGGCGAAGGAATAAGGTCTTATTCTGGAATTTGCAGGGGCGCTATGCTATACTATATAACATATTATTAAAGTTAATTTACGAGGTGATTACAATGGAACCTATTTATGTAACAGGACATAAAAGTCCCGATACGGACTCTATCTGTTCGTCTTTCGGCATGGCTCGTTTAAAACAATTACAAGGTATTGACGCCGTACCCGTACGGGCCGGTGAAATTAATAAGGAAACGGCGTTTGCTCTTGATTATTTCGGTGTGAAGCCGCAACAGTTGATGAGAGATTTTTACGTAAAGGTAGAAGATGCGGTTCATCGGAACTTAAAACCCCTTGCTGAAGAAGCCTCTTTAAAGGATGCGGCCTTATGGTTTAACGAACATGATCAACATGCTTTTGCACCTGTCGTTAAGGGAAATAAGCTTGTAGGTGTTCTTGAACGCAGTGCCTTGGCTGAAGAATTTATTAAAACCGTTACCGGTGCGGAATTGGATACGGTTAGAGCTTTGGTTCACGAACCGCAAATGACTTTTTCCGTAAACGACAACGGTCATGACGTTCCCGAGACAGGATGCTACGTAGTTGTGGACGGAGCGGACTATGTAGGCGTCGTCAGTGCCGACAGTGTGGCACACGCACCTAAAAAACAGGTTTTCTTAGTGGACCATAACGAAAAGAAACAAATCATAGACGGTATTGATGAAGCACAAATTGTCGGGGTTGTCGATCATCACCGTATTGGCGGCACCTTAGCTACGGACGGACCGATTTTCATCCATTTCCGTCCTGTAGGCTGCACAGCTACCATGGTTACGTCTTTATATAATGAAAGCGGTACGGAAATACCTAAAGAAATAGCAGGACTTTTATTATCCGCTATTATTTCCGATACGGTTTTGTTTCGGTCACCTACGTGCACGGAAGAAGACAAGGCGGCAGCCGCTCAGTTAGCGGAAATAGCGGGCGTTGAAATTGAAAAATACGGTATGGAAATGTTGAAGGCCGGTGCTAATGTATCGGACTTGACGCCTGACGAAATCGTTCGCAACGATATGAAGGAATTTAACGGTAACGGTAAGACCTTTACGGTTGCACAGGTTCAGGTTATGGATACGACGGACTTACTGGATCAGAAGCAGGTTCTGATTAATGCTTTGGAAAAATTGCGTGCCGATAACGACTACATTGCGGCATTCTTAATGATTACGAGCATTATCGATGAAGCGACGAATCTGATTTATGCCGGAAATATGGACGGCGTTGTCAGCAAGGCTTTTGAAAAAGACGTATTGAGCAGTGAAGTATACCTGCCCGGTGTCATGAGCCGTAAGAAACAGGTAATTCCGCAAATTTTATCGGCCCTGTAATATGTAAACACGGTAAGGCCCGCATCATGACGGTGTGGGCCTTTTCCACTGTATGAGGAAAAGGACAGTTATGAACCCTATTTATGACACACTGAATGAACGGCAGCTGGAAGCGGTTATGCATACGGAAGGTCCGCTATCGGTTACGGCCGGAGCCGGTTCGGGCAAGACCAAGGTACTTACGTGCCGTATTGCCCGCTTGTTGGAAATCGGGACGGATCCGTATCGTATTTTGGCCATAACCTTTACCAATAAGGCGGCCAAAGAAATGCGTGAGCGTGTACAAAACCTGGTGGGCGTAGCAGCTGAACGTATTTGGCTCAGTACGTTTCACTCCTTTTGTGCCAAGCTGTTGCGTTTTGAAATAGACGGATTTTTAGGCTATACGAAGAATTTCACTATATATGACTCGTCAGATCAGGTGACACTGATGAAGTCGTGCTTAAAAGAGCTGAATTTGGATGACAAACAATTTCCGCCGCGTACCGTTTTGGGTACCGTATCATCTGCCAAGAACGCTTTACTCAGAGCTGATGAGTTCGCCAAATCGGCCGACGACTTTTATACACTGAAAGTTTCCGAAGCGTATACGCTTTATGAAAAAAAGCTGAAGGATAATAATGCCGTCGATTTTGATGACTTGTTATTGCTGGCTGTCAAACTATTGCAGGAGCGGCAGGATATTCGGGAGAAGTATCAGGAACGATTCCGTTATATTCTGGTCGATGAATATCAGGATACCAATAAGGCCCAATATTTGTTGACACAAATATTGGCGGCCAAATGGCGAAATATTTGTGTCGTCGGTGATGCGGATCAAAGTATTTATGCATGGCGCGGCGCGGATATTCAGAATATTATGGATTTTATGCGTGATTATCCGGACGGAACGAATGTAAAACTCGAGCAAAACTATCGGTCGACGAAAACTGTCTTGCAGGCGGCCAATGCCGTCATCGATAATAACGAAGCAAGATTGAAAAAAGCTTTGTGGACGGAAAATCCGCAGGGGCATAAAATCGTTCATTATCACGCACAGACGGAACACGATGAAGCTGATTATATTGCCGGAGTCATTTATAATCGACATTCTATTGAAAATGAACCGTACGGGCATATGGCTATTTTATTCCGGACGAATTCTCAATCGCGTGTTTTGGAAGAAAAGCTCATGCGATACGGTATTCCGTATACGATGGTCGGCGGTACAAAATTCTATGACCGCAAGGAAATAAAGGATGTAATTGCCTATTTACGCGTTCTTTATAACCCTGAGGACAGCCTCAGCCTAGTGCGTATTTTAAATGTACCCAAACGTAGTATCGGAGCCACATCTATCGAGCATTTGACGGACTATGCGGAAGAAAACGGTATATCCTTGTTTGATGCCTTATCGACGACGGAAGACTTGCCTGTGACCAAACGGGTAAAGACCGCACTGGAAGACTTTGCGGCTCTGATTTTTTCTCTTCTAGGAGAAGTGAGCAAGACAGACGTGCCTACTCTTATAGAAAGAGTGGTTAAGGAGACGGGATACGGGGATATGCTTGATAAAGAAGCGGCTCAGGATCCTCAAGGCGAAAGCCGTAAAGAAAATGTAGGTCAGCTGATTAATGCGGCTCAAGAATATATGCGTGACAATCCGGACGGAAATTTACAGGATTTTTTGGAAAATGTAGCCCTTGTAAGCGATGTTGACGAGTTTGAAGGCTCCGACTCAAAGGTTACCTTAATGACTTTGCATGCTGCCAAGGGTTTGGAATTTCCCGTCGTCTTTTTAGCCGGCCTTGATGAAGGACTGTTTCCGCATAGTCGTACTTTAATGGACAGCGCACAAATAGAAGAAGAACGTCGTTTGGCCTATGTGGGTATTACACGAGCCGAACAGTATTTGTATGTAACCAATGCGTCGACTCGCACTATGTACGGTCGCGTGAGTGCTTACTTACCCAGTCGGTTTTTAAATGAAATTCCGGAAGAATTGATGGAAGAGTACAGACGGCGTGCAGAAATGCCTCGAGGGGAACGGCAGGTGCCGGGGGAACAACGCGTGTCCATTCTGACTAAGGCTGTTACCTCTCAATTGCCGAAAGCTCATCATGTAGATGGGGATTGGCAGGCAGGCGACAAGGTGCGTCACAAGGTTTGGGGAGTAGGCACTGTTTTGGATGTTATCGGTGAAGGCGCCGCCATGCAAATGAAGATCTCTTTCCCGTCCAAGGGAATACGACAAGTCGTTGTTAAGTATGCACCGTTGGAAAAGGTGTAGGAAGGACAAAAGGTATGGAACAAGATAAGGCGTATGCAAGACTTTTGGAGCTAAGAGAGAAACTCGATTTTTACAG
>QWCI01000835.1_pt1 | contig 12483 bp, 10 predicted proteins | sample 1972541 | NCBI WGS metagenome assembly QWCI01 (sample SAMN09866712, study PRJNA288562) | Human oral metagenome isolate term3_saliva, whole genome shotgun sequencing... | isolation source: mouth | host: Homo sapiens | place: USA: California | reverse complement strand
GGAGTCCATGAGGAGGACGTAGGCGTCCTCGAGGACGGCTTCCTGGCGCTCCTGGTCGGTCACGAAGTAGGCCGACAGGTAGCCCTTGTCGAAGCGCATGCCCTCGGTGGTCTCCAGGGTAGTGTCGAAGGAGTTGGTCTCCTCGACGGTGACGACGCCCTCGGCGCCAACCTTCTCGAAGGCCTCAGCAATGAGCTTGCCGATGGCGGGGTCGTTGGCGGAGATGGATGCCGTGGCGGCGATCTGCTCGGTGGTCTCGACGGGCTTGGCGTCGGCGTGCAGCTGGGCGACGATGGCCTCGACGGCCTGGTCGATGCCACGCTTGAGGGCGATCGGGTTGGAGCCGGCGGCAACGTTACGCAGGCCCTCGTGGACCAGCGCCTGTGCCAGAACGGTCGCGGTGGTCGTGCCGTCACCAGCGACGTCGTCGGTCTTCTTGGCAACTTCCTTCACCAGCTCGGCGCCGATGCGCTCGAACGGATCGTCCAGGTCAATTTCCTTGGCGACGGAAACGCCATCCTTGGTGATCGTGGGGGCACCCCACTTCTTGTCGAGCACGACGTTGCGACCCTTGGGGCCAAGCGTCACCTTGACGGTGTCGGCCAGCAGGTTGAGGCCGCTCTCCATGCCACGACGGGCATCTTCATCAAACTTGATGATCTTGCTCATTGAAAATGTGTCCTTCCGCGATGCGGATCGGGTTCGATGCCCGCGACGGACGGCCGCTCTTGTGAGACGACCTCATCGAACCGATGCTCTTATCACTCTCCATGTCGGAGTGCTAACTATGATTCTGGCACTCACCACCCCAGAGTGCAAGGCGAGGTCACTGGGCTTGAGTCGGATGCGCTCAGGGCGTAACGCGCACACGCAACCTCGACAGACGCTCATCGCCCGTCCCCCACACGGGAGACGGGCGACTCAGATGCGATAGAGCGAACGATCAGCGCAGGACGATCACCACGTCAGGATTGCCGAGCCCAGTCTGCTGACGAACGGTGTCAATGCCCAGCTTGGACGCGATATCCTTCGCAGTGGCCTCCATTTTCGGGTCCTCATAGAAGACGGTAGACGTTGTGTTCGTCCAATTGGCATCCGCGTTGGCAGCGGAGGTGCCGGCATAGCCCGCATCGTTGAGGATGGTCACCTTCCCGGCAGCGTAGCCCGGCGTTTCGGTGCCATTGAGGACAGAAATCACGGCACCATGATCCGGTTCAGCGGAGGCAGCGGAGGACGAGGAACTCGGCGAGGGGGTGGGTTCGACTGAAGGAGCGGCGCTCGGCGCTGCAGCGCCCGGTGACGCACCCCGGGTGGCGGGCGCTTGGGCGCTGCTCGACGTTGCCGGGACGGGCTGCACGCTGACATTTGTGGCCTGCTGGCGGTACAGGGCGGTCGCTGCCACCCAGCCGAGCGCGGGAACGATCACGAGAATGACCAGAAACGGCCACACGTTCTTCCACTTCGACGGCTTGGGGCGGTGCATGCCGACGGGCATGTCTTCGCCAGCGCGATCAAATTCATCCCTTGGGTACTGAGAACTCACGTCTTCAGACTATCGGAAAAGCGCTGGGCTAGCTCGTGTGGCACGCGGGAAGTGTGTGGCACCATGTGCAGTATTAGTCTGGTGCTATGAATGATTACAATCCGCGCCCCTTGGCTGACTTGATCGATCCGGGCTGGGCCCGCGCACTGGCTCCGGTGGAGGAACGCGTCCACGAATTGGGCGCCATGCTCGCACAGGACGTCGAGGAGGGCCTCGGCTATCTGCCCGCTGGGACGGACGTGCTACGCGCGTTCACGTATCCCTTCGATGAGGTAAAGGTCTTGATCGTGGGGCAGGACCCATACCCGACGCCGGGTCACGCGATGGGGTTGTCGTTTTCCGTGCGTCCGGGGGTGGCACTGCCCAAATCGCTCATTAACATTTTCCGCGAACTCGGAGATGACATCGGCTGTCCAGCCCCGACCTCGGGCGATTTAACGGCGTGGAGCGAGCAGGGTGTGTGTCTGCTCAATCGAGTGCTGACGGTCCGTCCGGGTGCGCCCGCCTCGCATCGGGGACGTGGCTGGGAGGAGGTCACACAGTGTGCGATTGACGCGCTGGCGGCTCGCCGACGCCCGGACGGCTCACGCGCTCCGCTCGTAGCGATTCTGTGGGGCAAGGATGCGCAGTCACTGGCACCTCGGCTCGGCGAGACGCCGATCATCGCGTCCCCGCACCCCTCCCCATTGTCGGCGTATCGCGGTTTCTTCGGGTCGCGACCGTTTTCGCGCGCGAACGCGCTGTTGGTTGAGCAGGGGGCGCGCGGCGTCGACTGGTCACTCAACTGAGCGCGGCGGATGGTTGATGAACGAGGCCGTGGCCGGTTCCGCGGGGTATTTCCGGGGGACGTGCCCCGGCCTCGTCTATCTGTGTTGGGGCCTGAGGGGCACGTGGCGTCAGTGCCACACCATGGACTCCTCGGAGCCGGCTATCGGACTCGAACCGATGACCTGCTGTTTACAAGACAGCTGCTCTACCAACTGAGCTAAGCCGGCGGCGCACACTAGTGTGCCACAGGTTGGGGTAAGCGCGCACGGGCGAGCGTCATTCGTACCCGACACGTGACGCGCGACAGTGACGCACTCGCGCACCCGCAACCACTCCGTGGGATAGCAACTCCAGATACGACGGTGGGGTGGGTCCGACGCCGTCGGACCCACCCCACCTCAGTGCGAGACTCAGTCAGAGCCCGTCGTCGTCTCGGTACTCTGCGTCTCTTCCTCGTCACTCCGGGAAGGCGCGGTGGCCTCGGACTGGGGCAGATCACTGGGTGCCTGCGTGGCGGAGTCGGCGAAACCGAAGAGTTCCTTGAGCGACTCACGTGTGCTTTCGACAGTCTTCCCCAGGGTCACAACGCTCGAGTGATCCTTGACGAACTCGGGGGTGCCGAGCTGGTTGGGCTGGCGACCGCTGTACTGTGCATCCTTCCATGCATTCGAGGAGGCTTCGAGGTAGGACTCAACGGCGTTGACCGGGAAGGTCGCGACCACGTCAGAGGGAACGCCAACCTCGGTCGCGATCTGCTTAACCTGCTTCCACGAGGGGTCAAGGTTCTGTACGACCGTGCCGTTGCCGGCCTGGAACTGGGTGCGGAAGTAGGCCAGGAGTGCGTGGTGGAATTCGATCCACTTGTCGGGTGCCTTCTGAGCGACGACAAGCGAGGCACCCGTGGCGGGCTTGAGGTAGTTCATATTCACTGTGATGACGGGCTGAAGCTCGAGGTTGTAGTGTCCCTCGGACGCCCAGGTCGTCAGATCTTCACCCAGGGCAGCATCGACGTCAGCACAGGCATGGCATGAGTAGTCGAAGTACTCCGTGAGCGTCGGCAGGTTGGGATCCGGCTCGGCGGACACGCCGTTCCCGTTGACAACAATGGGTCGCCCGTCGGCGTATACGCCGAGAACATCGGAGGGTTCGACGTTGCGTGCGGCGCTAACTTCACTCTGCTGCTGCCAAATCACACCACCAACGGCGGCAATGATGGCCAGCACGATGAGGCCAACAGCAGAGATGACGATGATGCGGGTGCGACGCTCAGCGCGCTGCTGCGCGAGCCGCATCTCGGATGCTTTGGCGCGCAGGGGATCGACGCTGCGCTGCTGCTTCTGAGCCATGAAGATACCTTCCAAACTTAGTTGAATATTGCAATATTATCGAGTAAAGATGACCAGCGCCTAGTTAGACGCACCACCCGTCCCAATGAGCCAGGAGATCAGCAGGAAGCCAACGCAACCGATTGACAACAGGGCACGCCCCCAGATCGGACGAATGCTAGAACGCACTGTTTTGGCGAGTCCAACGCGCAGGTCGGCAGCAAAAGGTACGAGCCACGCGGTCACGAGCATCGACGCACCAAGCGCCCAGACGATGATGACTCCTGCAGGATCGCTCAACCAGAAGTTACGACGCGACAGACGTAGAGACGTCGCGACCTCCGTGGGCCACCCCCACTGCACAGATCCGTCGTGCGCGAAGGAGAGAACGATCCACACCAGGTAGGGAAGGACGGACCCGACCGCGAGCGCAAGGACTGTCGTGCCGAGTGAGCGGGCAAGAAGGATCGGAGCCATGGCGATGGCGGCGGCATCGTCGCTGGCGCGGGGGCCGTACTGCTCGCGCCGACGCTCCAGCCACCTGTCCATGGCACCGACAAGCCCGCAGGCGGTCAGTGCGACACCGACGATGAGCGTACCGCTGAGGCCGAAGATGAGAGGGAGCGCGGCAAGCGTGAGCAGCAGGACACCGCCGGAGACCCAAGCACTGCCTGAAGCAGACGAGGCATCAGTCCGATTCGGGTACTGCTGCCCGCGAGCCTGCCACGCTGGCGGCTGTCCCGCGTTGCTGGCGCGGACCCGCACACCTGCGCGCGGATCGCCCGTCGGGGCCGCCAGGCCGGGTTGCGGAGCGCCCATGGGGACGGGTCTGCTCGACGGCGCCGTTCCCTCGGAACCATAAGCGCCGCGCGGGTAACCGTAGGCGTTCTGGGCACCGGCGAACGGGGCCTGAGAAGCACTGTATCCGCCCTGTTGCCCGGGGTAACCTCCCTGACCGTAGGGCTGCACCGAGCCGGTCGAGTCCGCGGGTTCTGCACCAGTCCAGCTCTGATCCTCGTCGTCAGCTTCGTCCCAGCCCTCGTCGCCCTGGTCGTCCTCGTCGGATTCCTCCCACTCCTGATCATCCTCGTCGCTACCCTCCGAGGACTCATCGTCCCAAGTCTCTTCCTCGGCATCCTCGTCCCACTCGTCGTCTCCCCAGGAGACCGATTCGGTATCGACCTGTTCGGTATGGTCATTGGCGGCCGTGAATTCTGAGGGGTCGCGACGCGGGTGGACGGGGTAGGTGACGGGGCGCGCACCGGCCGCGTCGGGGCGCGACGTGATCTCGTCCCATTCCGGGGGTGCTGCGATTTCCTGCGGGTCGGAGTTGACCATCTGGGTACGCTCGCCTGTGTCGAGCAGCTGCGCCCAGTTCACGGTGACGTAGTCGAGTTCGCCGGGTGCCCAGCCAACCGCACTCATGAGGTGCGCGACGATCAGCGACGGCGAGGGACGCACGTTGGGATTGGGCGACAGGCCGCCACCGAGCGCATCGGAGACCATCGGGTGCAGACCTGCCAGGTCGGGTTCGCCCTCGATGACGCGCATCATGGTCGCCATGACGTCGCCTTTACCGAAGGGGGCACGCCCAGTTGCGCAGGACAGCAGGGTGGCGCACCAGGCCCACCAGTCGGACTCCTTTGTGGCGGGCTTGCCGCGCAGGAGTTCGGGTGCCGTATAGCCGGCAGAACCCGAGACGAGGCCGGTGCGCGTCAGGTGCTGATCGTCAACTGCCATGGCGATGCCGAAGTCGAGGAGAACGGGACCGCGCGACGAACAGATAATGTTCGAGGGCTTGATGTCTCGGTGAATGATGTTGGCGTGGTGGACGGCAGCGATCGTCGACGCGAGGTGGTAGGACAGCGCAGCGACGCCGCGCAGCGGGATCGGGCCGGAGGAGAGGATCTCCGCCAGAGTCGGACCCTCAACATACTCGGAGACCACGAAAGGCTGGCTCGCGTCAATCTCCGCATCGATAATGTGCGCGACGAAGGGGGAACGTACGGAATTAACGGTACGCACCTCGCGCTCGAGGCGGGCACGAGACTCCTCCGACGTCGCAAGCGCGGGGTGCATGACCTTCAGAGCGACACGCGTGCCACCCCCATCTTCAGCAAGCCACACAGTGCCCGCACCACCCGTACCGAGCCGGCGAATCAGGCGGTAGCCTCCCAGTTCGTTTCCTTCATCCACACTCCCAGCCTACCGGTCTCATCCCGCATCTGCGTCCACCGGCGGAGGAAACCACGACCTCGGACACAAAAACGAGGCGGCCCCCACACCCGAGTCGAGGCCAGGGAATCCACCTGATGGCCGGAACTATACAGAAACGCGCAGACATGATACGTTCAATCTTGGTCGCGCGCGGAACGATCCGCGTTCGTACCCCGTGGGCGAAGACGCTCCACGGTCGCCCCACAACGGATCGTCCGGCACGTACCTGCCGGTGGGAAGGAATTGAACATGGCAAGCGTAACCTTCGATCACGCGTCCCGCGTGTACCCCGGTGCCGATAAGCCTGCTGTCGACCAGCTGTGCCTCGACATTGCGGACGGTGAGTTCCTCGTCCTCGTCGGCCCCTCCGGCTGCGGTAAGTCCACCTCCCTGCGCATGCTCGCAGGCCTGGAGGACGTCAACGGCGGCCGCATCCTCATCGGCGACAAGGACGTCACGGACGTTCCCCCGAAGAACCGCGACATCGCGATGGTCTTCCAGAACTACGCGCTCTACCCGCACATGTCCGTGCGCGAAAACATGGGCTTCGCCCTGAAGATCGCAGGTGTATCCAAGGAGGAGATCAACAAGCGCGTTGAAGAAGCCGCGAAGATCCTCGACCTGGAGCCCTACCTGGACCGCAAGCCCAAGGCCCTCTCCGGTGGCCAGCGTCAGCGCGTCGCCATGGGCCGCGCGATCGTTCGTAAGCCCCAGGTGTTCCTCATGGACGAGCCGCTGTCGAACCTGGACGCGAAGCTGCGTGTGCAGACCCGTACGCAGATCGCCTCCCTGCAGCGTGAGCTCGGCGTCACCACCGTGTACGTCACCCACGACCAGACCGAGGCCCTGACGATGGGCGACCGCATCGCGGTCCTCGCCGGTGGCCTCCTCCAGCAGGTCGGCACCCCGCAGGAAATGTACGAGCGTCCCGCCAACGAGTTCGTTGCCGGCTTCATCGGCTCCCCCGCCATGAACCTGGGCACCTTCACGGTGGACGGCGAGTGGGCGAAGATCGGACCGGCGCGCGTGCCCCTGTCGGAGGCCACCCGCGCGGCACTGACTCCCGAGGACGGCGGAAAGATCAAGATCGGCTTCCGCCCCGAGGGCCTGGACGTCGTCGATGAGAGCGTCGAGGGCACCATCCCCGTCGAGGTTGACTTCGTTGAGGAACTCGGCTCCGACGCCTACGTCTACGGCCACCTGGTCGGCGACGAGCGTGGTGAGGGTCTGGGTTCCGGTGCCGAGGGCACCAACAAGCAGCTGATCGTGCGCGTTCCCCCGCGCACTGCCCCCGGTCGCGGCGGCGTCCTGTACGTGCGCATCCGCGAAGGCCAGCAGCACAACTTCTCGGCTGCTACGGGCGTTCGTCTGCCCGAGTGACGCGCAAGCTCGCGCTGCCCTGCTGACTTGCCCCGGCCTCGTCCGTTCATCTACCGGACGAGGCCGGGGCACGTTCGTACATACGTGTTCTACACCGCGAAGCGATGGCCGCTGAGCTGCGAGTTAGTCATGACGGTCAGAAAATGAGACAATAGGTATATGGCTCTGGACATTACGGCTGCCGCGGTCGATCCCGCGCTCCTCGACCTCCCCTGGGATATTCCACTGGAGGAGTGGCCGTCGTCCCTGCTCGCAGCCCTCCCCCGCGGCATTTCCCGCCACATCGTGCGGTTCGTGAACCTGTCCGGCCGCGTCCTGGCGGTCAAGGAGATCGGTGAGACGGTCGCACACCACGAGTACGACATCCTGCGTGACCTCTCGCGCTTGGACGCACCCTCCGTCGACCCAGTCGCGGTCATCACGGGACGCGTCGGGCGCGACGGCGAGGAACTCAACGCTGTCCTGATCACCGAGCACCTGCAGTTCTCACTCCCCTACCGCGCCCTGTTCTCCCTGTCGATGCGCGAGGACACGGCGACCCGCCTCATCGACGCCCTCGCCCTGCTGCTCGTGCGCCTGCACCTCATCGGCTTCTACTGGGGCGACGTCTCCCTGTCAAACACGCTCTTCCGTCGCGACGCGGGAGAGTTCGCCGCCTACCTGGTGGACGCCGAAACCGGCGAACTGCACCCCAAGCTGACCCCCGGCCAGCGCGAATACGACGTGGACCTGGCACGTACGAACATCATCGGCGAACTTATGGACCTTCAGGCTGGCGGTTATTTCACCATGGACGCCGACCCGATTGACGTCGGCGACCGCATCCGCACCCAGTACGACCTGCTGTGGAACGAGGTCACCGCCGAAGAATACTTGCCCAATGACCAGCGCCAGTATCTGGTCAGTGAGCGTATCCGTCGCCTCAACGACCTGGGTTTTGACGTCGCCGAGCTACACATGGCGTCGGATGATGCGGGCGAGCACCTGGTCATTCAACCGAAGGTGGTCGACGCCGGCCATCACAACCGTAAGTTCATGCGCCTGACCGGCATGGACGTCGGCGAGCACCAGGCGCGTCGGCTCCTCGGTGACATTGACGCGTGGCGTGCCACACACGGTATGCAGGACGTGCCCCTCGAGCAAGCTGCGCACGAGTGGCTCACCGACGTTTTTGCACCCGTCGTGCGCGCGATTCCCCGAGAATTGGCCGGCAAACTCGAACCAGCCCAGCTCTACCACGAGTACCTGGAGCACCGCTGGTACATGGCCCAGCAGGTCGGCCACGATGTGTCGCGTGACGAGGCTCTGGCCTCGTACGTGCATAACATTTTATCGTCCAAGCGAGACGAGGCCGTCCTCATCGAACCCGGGCCAGGCCATTCCTCCATGTTTAGTGCGGCGACGCACCCCGACCTCTGGTGACGGGGTAGCCCCGCACCGATCACCCTAGGAGCATCCATGTCCGATTTTCCCCGTATTTTCGCCCACCGTGGCGCATCCTCGCTCGCGCCGGAAAACACGATCGCCGCGTTTTCCAAGGCCATGGAAGTCGGTACTCGCTGGTTCGAGTTCGATGTGGATATCATCGGCGACGGCTCGCTGATCGTCATTCACGACGACACCCTGGACCGTACGACGAACGGATCCGGATCCTACTACCAGCTCGGATTCTCGGATATTCGCCGCCTAGACGCGGGCCGCTGGTTCTCCGACACCTATCGTTTCGAGCGTATCCCCGAGGCGGCTGACGCCCTCGCCTTCGCCCACGCCCAGCAGATGGGTGTCAATCTGGAGATCAAGCCCTGCGCGGGTGGCCCGCGCCTGCGCGAGCGCCTCATCGAGTCGTTGGCTGTCACGCTGCGCGGGAAGAAGGTCCCCTCCCGCCTCATCGTCTCTTCCTTCGATCACGAGCTGCTCGCCGCTTTCCACGAGGCCTGCCCCACCGTCGCGCTCGGCTGGCTCATCGAGCGCGCGTCCGACGAGTGGCGTGAAGGCGCGACCGCTCTGAGCGCGAGCGCCATCCATCCCGGCGTCAAGGGGCTGACGGCCTCCGACGTGCGCGCGATGCGTGACGCGGGCTTCGAGGTTAACGTGTGGACGGTCAACGACGTGGATCAGGCGCGCGAGCTGGCCTCGTGGGGCGTCACCGGCATCTTCACCGACCGCCCGCAGGATTTCCCCGCCGAGGCCTTGGCTCGGTAAGGGGAGCGGGCGCGCCCGCTCGCGGCAGACACAACGGCCGGGGTCGCTCACGCGACCCCGGCCGTGCTACATCAGGCTTGAGGGCTTACGCCTCGCCCGCACGGCGCGCGAAACGCTTGGAGACGTGCTTGGCAAGCGACAGCTCCGCAATTGAGTCGACGACCATGAGGCCGCCGACGATGCCGGCGAAGCGCAGCCAGCCGGAGCGAGGCGCGGGGGCGCGCACGGCGGCCACCAGCATGCTGACGCCGACGATAGCCTCGGCTGCGACTGCGGCGTGGATGATCCACGGGCGTTCGACGGCGACCGATTCGTAGGAGTTCCACAGGGGCTTGACCATCGACTGTGGCTGCCCCATCATGATGTCCACGCTGCGACCGATCGCGTTGGAAATGCCGCGCGCGAGGTGCACGGTGACGCCTTCGACGTCCTCAGCATCGGTAGTACCCAGGAGGAAACCCGCGACGGAGCCGGGCAGGCCGAGGGCGCGCACGACCTTCCACACGGGTTCTTCGCCCGTGGTCGCCACGGAGGCCCACAGGGCGTCAGCGTCGGCACCAGGCACGGCTCGGGCGATGGCCAGCAGGTCGAGGCGATCGCCCACCAGGTCGATGACCTCGCCGGGCAGGTCCTGGGCTTTGTTGTGGCCGCCGGGCACGATGGCCGCATCCATGCCCCAGTTGTGGGACACGATGTGCTCGAGATGGTCGTCGGTCACCAGGAATACCTGGAACTCGCCGTCTGTGACGGATAGGGTGACGAGCGGCAGGTCGCCGAAGTTCCAGCCTTCCTTCTCGGCGGGCAGCTCCGCGAGGAGCGCGCGGTGATCGTCGGCCAGCTCCAGGTCCCCCAGGTCGACGCCCTCAAGGGCCGCCAGGAGCGGCACGGACGACGCGGGGGTGCGACCGATCTCAACGATGCGTGTGGGCTTTGCCTCTGTGGCCTCGGTCGTTTCCTCCTCCGAGGGCCACACCTTACCCAGTGGCGAATCTCCCTCGGGCAGATGGTCGGCGCTGGCGTTGCCGATACGGACTTCAGCCTTGAAGAGAATGGCGAGTTCGTCGGCCAGCTCCGCGGGGGTCGGGCCCGGAACGACTGTCGTCGCGCCCGCGGGGACGGTAGCGACGCGCTCATCGGCAACCGCGACGTTGAGGCCGAGCAGCTGCGGCGAGGAGGGGAACCATTCGATCTGAGCGAGGATCGCGCGTTCCTTCAGTTCGCCGGCGACGGCGCTGGGGTCCAGCTCGTGACCGATGATCATGCCTTCAATGCGGGTCCAGTCCTGGGCCATGTCACTACCTTCCTGTTCGTGGCGAGGTCATCTCACCACACATTGTTCCATTGTGTCGCGTGGCATGCGTTTTCGCTCGCCGCGCGGTCAGTTCCGAGAAAGTTATTGTTCCGCGCCGCCCCACTCGACGACCGTGAAGCCGCTGCGGGTCGGTGTCGGAGCGAAATTCTGCGGCGTGACAACCGTGGAGGCCGCCGCCTTGCGCATCGTCATGAACACCCGAATGAAGGTGTCGGGCGTCACCTGGTTACCGGCCTCGTCCGCGAACGAATAGGTCACCTGCTGAACGTAGGAGGAGGCGTCGAAGGACACGAACGTGTACTCGTTCGCGCGGATGCGCGGTGCCCAGTAGGTGATGAAGTCGGCCGCCTCCTTGTCGCTGAGGCCCAGCTGTCCCAGCTTCTCCTCCAGGAACGGCACCGCATCCTCACGCGCAACGACGAAGCCCTGCTCGGGAGACGTCAAGGAGACCGGCCCGTCCCAGAACAGGGAGGGATAAGTGCGCCCACTCGCGTCGGTGAGCGTGCCGTCGGGCGCGGCACTGATGGTCCACGAAGCCCGGGTCCCCTCCTCCGTCTGCACCTGACGCTCCGGGGCGGGATACACCGTCCCCAGCTCACCCTCAACGTCCAGTGTCACCGCCAGCTGCCGCTCCTCCTGCGGATACAGGTACAGGACCGGCTTATAAGCCATTTCCCGTGTGGGTGTCCTCGTCGGAACCGGAACAGGAACGAGAGTGGGGTCGTCCGTCTGTGTACACGCGTCCCCCGCGCACTCGTCTTCACATGCGGGAAGCACCCCGAATACGAGAACAACAGTGCCAATAATCGCTCCGACGACGACCGACACAATGATGATCAGCGTTTTCCTCATGACACCCGTGTCCTTCCCGTGCGGCCCAACGGTGGGCGCTCGCTCACTCGCGGCAGCCGACCCGCGTGCCCCCATCATAAGCAACCCCTTCCGGCACTTTCAACGCTCCTACCTTCCACCGGCACCCAGCCACGACCTCGTCACCCGAGAATGAGACGATGCATTGAGTCACAAGCCCGACGCTGCTATTCTGACTAGTTGCGCGGCGCCACCCACGAGCGCGTCGCACCCCTCACCTGAAAGCACCAATCATGCCTTTCGTAACCATCGCGGCACTCATCGTCGCTGCATTCGTCCTCATCTCCCTCTTCCTGTGGGCAAGCTTCGTGTCCGCTTCCCCGGGCGAAGTCAAGGTCATTTCCGGCCCTCGTGGCCAGCGCGTCCTCCACGGCAAGACGGGGTGGAAGATTCCCCTCCTCGAGCGCGTGGACACCATGACCGCCTCGATGATCTCCGTCGACGCTCAGACCACGGACTTCGTTCCCACCAACGACTACATCAACGTGCGCGTCGACGCGGCCGTCAAGGTCCGCATCGCGACCGATGATGACACGCTGTTCAAGGCAGCGACGCGTAACTTCCTCTACAAGACGACCTCCGAGATCTCCGAGGAGGTACGCGACACCCTTGAGGGGCACCTGCGCGCCATCATCGGCCAGATGAAGCTCACCGACATCATCACCGACCGCGCCGCTTTCTCCGAGCGCGTCCAGGAGAACGCGAAGCAGGACCTGGAGGAGATGGGTCTCCTGATCGTCGCGTTCAACATCCAGAACGTCACCGATCAGAACGGCGTCATCGACAACCTCGGTATCGACAACACCGAGCAGATCCGCAAGACCGCCGCCATCGCTAAGGCGAACGCGCAGAAGGAGGTCGCGCAG